>OMLO01001448.1_pt1 | contig 18250 bp, 16 predicted proteins | sample 1674811 | NCBI WGS metagenome assembly OMLO01 (sample SAMN06265003, study PRJEB25207) | coral metagenome | isolation source: Coral host | place: Mexico:La Bocana,Puerto Morelos, Mexico | collected 2008-11-13 | reverse complement strand
CTGTTACCACATGTGTGTGCCTGTTACCACATGTGTGTGCCTGTTACCACATGTGTGGGCCTGTTACCACATGTGTGGGCCTGTTACAGTCAGAAATGTGGACTAATAACTCCCACACTCTGATTCCCACCTTTCACTGAAAAAAGGATATGGGTGTTAGGAAACAAGATAGCTTATTACTAATGTTAATTTCATGTTAGCTATCTACATTGAAGCCATGTTTTTAAAAAGAAACAACATAAATTCAAAAACAGGCTTAAAAACAAATTTATGTGAAATTATTAAGGCTTAATAATGCTATGAAGCTGTGAGATAACTGATCCAGCCAACACATCAGTCAAAACAAGTTTACTAACTTGCCAGTCAATTAATATATAGTAGCTGCATTGATTGAATTAAATTCTATTCCTTTTCTAACAAAGTTGTCGATCCTTTAGATACCAATTGCATGGTACCACATTCAATAACACTGTTATCCCTGACATTATTTATACTGTAGCAGACTACTGGAGGTCTAACAAAAGGTGTCTGTTCTTTAGAATCGCCCAGAGAGCCGTATTCCCCAGTTGAGTGGCTGCATGCCTTAGGATTGAATGATCAATGAACCAGATTCTAACATTACATCGTAGGAGGTGAACCAGGTGGTGATGATGCAGGGGAACTGCCGGGAAGTAAACCATCCACATGTGGCTCAAGTTCGCTCCACACTTCACCTATCTAAACAGTGAGGAAAAAACAAATAATGAGCAAAACATGTTGGAAAAAATTGTCAAAAATGCGGCCAGCAATCAAAGTCTCAATGATGGCCTTTTTATTGTTTCTTACTCCATTAAGTGGCCACAGTCCATTTCCCAGAGATTGGCCGTTTTATACAGGTTTGCCTGTATCATGTCTTTAGCACAATGCCATACAGAGGAAATTAAGTACCGGTATCCCCTTGTTACTTTCTTTTATGAGTGGAGAGGAGAAGGAGTGGTGTGCTTTCAAATGGGTACAAGTCAACTTATTTCTTGATTTCATGAGCCAAGCATACCATTTGATTACCAGCATACTGTTGTCATGGATGACAAAAAGTGCTTACAATCATTTTTATTTGAATTTTGATTAGCAGGATACAATGCAACTTTTGTTAAAATCTTGAAAAATTCTGCACATATAAAAATGGAAGGTGACTTCTTAACAACTTGAATTGTATTTGTTAAAACACTGCCATAAGTTGCACCTTATCCTGTTTATCAAAGTTGAATACTGAAAACGTATTGGGTTTCCCTGTGCTATTTTTGAATTATAAGCACTTAGGGCTAAGGTTAAGGGTGTTTTTAGTACGTCATACTGTTGTTACATGTATGGTAAAATTTTTTTGTCATAAAAGTCATACCAAAGTCTTTGCCAATAACTAAGTAGTCTTTATACCACAATTATTGTAGCATTGACCGCTAAAGAGTGGTTATAACAGCCCATAAAATGTAAGTTCTGGAAACTGTTTTGAGCTACCTCAATGACCATGCAAAAACACAATTACTTTAAAAGTGGTCTCAGTCTTGGGTAAAACTTAAGGGTAAAGTTCTCCGTCCAAGAAAAGTAAACTTCTCATTGAGACTAATAAGTCTTAAAAATATTAGTTTGTTTAAATTCAGCTTATGATAGTGCAAAGTAAAATCTAACTTACTAAAATATAGTGGTTTGCAAAAATAAGTTTCAAACAAAAACTTAAAGAACAAAATACACAAGAAATAACAGCAATACAACCATGCAGCTGACCAATAGTCAATATACATGAGTTCAATTGCTGGTCCAAAATATATGCTAAAAAAAGAGCTGAAGAAAGACCTTTGCATATATGACTTTTTAATTTTATATTGGATACCCATGTGATTCATATGTCAAGTATGCACGTTTCTTATGGCTTCCTTTGCAATGTTTCCTACAGTTTTCAAAAGTAATGAAAAGCGCTACAGACATTTTCACTCATGAAAAGTTCGGAAAAGACATTTTTAATTCCGAGATTTGTTATAGATATGATTAATTAGTAATTGGACATCATGTCATCCAATTCAAGGAGTAATTGTGATCATAATTTCAAATCAGCTTTGCAGTGATTATTAATGGCAAGTTCATGTCTTACCTCTTTGTGTCCCAATACCTGTGAAGCAACCATTTTTTGTAAGACAATAGCCAATATTTTCATGTTGGCATGCACCAACTGTGTCTCTAACTGTAGACAATGCAGTGAGTAAAAGTTCCGGTTTTCCATGTTACTGATGTCCGTCTCTTGTTCAACTATTTTCGACTCCAGCTGGTCAACTGCATGTTCTTGCCCCTTTGCTTGTGCAGCAATCTGACGCTTTTTGATCTGCTGCATCTTGTGAAGTGAGTTTTGATGATCTTTTAATACTCCCTTTTCATGCCGTTCACAGAGTTCCTAGGATAATATCATCATAATCAATATACTGTAAACTGCTGCTTATAAGCCCTGGGCTTATTCAACTTTATACGAGGTTTTCAATGGGTTTATAAATAGAGGGTCTTGTATCCGAGAGGGCTTATCAACTGAATAAATAAATGGCATGCAATGCATGCAGAAGCAATGACGTTTAAACATTATTCCTAGGATTCATTGGAATCCAGCATAAAGCTATGACTTATGACATCACCACTTAAAAAGAAACGTTTTGAAATGAGCTATAGCTATGATTTCTTTCTCTTAAACACTGCTGAACTTACTCACTACAAATGATTCTGGTTTTCAAAAGGTGATATATTTGCAAAGTAATTCCATACCTTGTAACTGTTAGTTAAGTCCAAGAATAAGGCTAGATATTCAACTGCACCTGTATCTTCTCTTCTAAACTGGGGGGCAATGATATTAAAATCATGGTGTGTCACCAGTAGTAGGACAGAGGGTCTTGTTTGGAACAGACATGTTAACCATACTGTCTTAACTCCCACCATTAGATGGTGCTTGGTTAAGACAAAAACTGGAATTGTTGTTTTAATTAAGACAGGACCAGTGGCAGAACTGTTGTCATGGCAACAGCACAACAGGTGTTGTTTTGATTGTTTATTCAGTATTTTACAATTTTAGTTGCAAACCTTATGACCCCATCACTTTTCTAATTTGCATAATAAAAAACGTCAATATCTCTAAAACGAAAAAAGATATTCCAAAAGGAAAACTCCATTCTTATTTTTTTGAGCCTTTCAAATAAGCTGCAATTATTTTTCATTTCATGGGCACTTTAAAACATTTTTATACAAAAATGAGGAAACTGCTCCTTCTGTCTTCAGACTACAGAAATGATATCTCATCTTCTCTTTAGACTGTTCTTATTTAAGAACTTTTTGGAATGAAGTTGATGACAAAATATTAAATAAACTTCATAGTTGTAAAAGCCTTCACCAGAATATTATGACATAATTTTAGAGTTCTTAAAAAAAGAGATGGATCTGCTATTTACATACTTATCTTAGGGAAAACGTACTTGTGGATTTGCTGGGACAAAGAAACAAAACCATCTTTGAGCCACTTTTAAATAATTTTTTGTTAACTAAATTATATCAAACTGAAGAGTAAATTTCTTTGAATCTAATAATTATAAATTTATTTAAGAAAAAAGGAGAATATTTGAGTAGGCACAATTATGTGAATTTGATAAGCTATATATTTACTACAATAATTTATATATTAATTTACTTCTTGCTATTGAATGAGGGCTTTGTGAACTGTATTTACAATTTACATCAGTCTTGGTTATTGTGATGGTATGGTTATTGTAAACAAATTTATGATTGTTAAAAAAATCATACTTCTTGCAATTAAACAAGGGCTTTGTGAACTAACCATTATTTTAAGTCGCTCGCTCTTTTTTTCAAATCAATAGCAATTGCATAGTTAATTGAATGTCCTTATTGCACACATGTGATTGTGGAAACTGATAAAAATAAATGAATAATAATAAATAAATAAAATCTTTTATCTCACTGGTAAAAAAAGTATTCAACATGGCAGAAAAAAGGAGTTCAGGGATTTTTGTTGGCTGATAACAAGTGATCAAACAGATTACCACTTATTTGTTTGCAAAATATCTCAGATATACCATACTTTTAACACTTTAAAAAAGGGTGATAGGTACTTTAAAGGAAGATGCAATTTCTTGTGATAATTTGTGCTCAGTTTAGGGCTTTCTTTGAATTCTACGTTGTTATGGTATACTCACAGACCTGTAATTGTTGCCTTACTAGAACTTAGTTAACGTTTAATGTTGTGATATTTGGTTTCTGGTATAAAACTAGTACCGGTAATTAAAAAATTTCCTATACAACATCTCTTTTAAATATCAGCCTCAAAATATTTAAAAAATGACCAAATTTAGATGCTTGCAGAATTGAAAGCCTCATTGCCATATTAGTTTTGTCAAATGGGGCTGATACAATACAGTCATATAAATACTAATGAAACAGTATTATTTAGTAAAACATGTTATCATATGACCCGTACGGCCCTGAGCAAATATTTCCTTGGAAAACCATACGAAAAAAGTTCCCGTATGAGGGCCATATGGGTTGAGGTGATAGCCAGGGCAAGAAAAAAGAGAAGGGCCCTACTAGAAATATGTACAGTCCAGCGTGTCCTCATTCCACCAAAAAAAAAATGAAAATGAAAAAAAATGATAAAATGATAAAATGATAAAATGCTTATTGACTGAGTGAGGTCGGGCCGAAGTGGAAAATATTTGGCTCTCGGTCAGGATGCATGGACCTCCCTGCACTTGGTCCATACGTCCTGACCTCAAGCTAAATATTTTCCTGTCTGGCCCTCCCACCTAGTCAGTAAGTATATAGTATGGTTTGTAATACCTACAGTCCTTCACTTACCCAAGTAGCTCCTCTTTCGGAAAGCTTAGAGTAATAAGGCGTGATTCCAGTAAAGCCATGTTTAAGGGTACCCCATGTGTTGTCATTACCACTAGCCCACACTGTGGTTGGGTGTGGTTCATTGCTAAGAGCACTGGGCATGTAAATGAAAAAAAATGTGCATGATATTCATATCATCTCAGCTGGAAATCATCATTACTTAATTGATAACAGTTTGATATAGGCAACAAAGGAAATACAGTGTATCAAATTTAAAAGACTACAACCATGAAGAGATAATGGGCGAGAAAAGGGGATGCTGGATATGCTAAAAAGGTTGAGTAGGGAATAATTATAGATAAAATTCAGTGAAATCAAGAAAACGACAATGTGATGTTTTAATCTGTATGCATGGCCTGTGGTGGCAAGGAAGTAGTTGTTTAGCTCAGCAATGGAATCACATACCCATCACTTCTATAAAATTCTACTTTACAACACACAGTCGCATAACTATGTAATGAATGCATGGTTCCAGAAAACTTCCATACCATCGCAAGGAAGGTTCTTGGAATTCCACAGGGGAAGGAACAAAAAAAACCACTAAAGAGATAGTAATAAACCATAAAGGAACAAGGATGTTTAAGGATGGGGAAGTTTAACACTTATTACAAGCAACAAACTTTTGCGATAAACTTTTCACAACGTAGAAACCTTGTTAAAGCTCCTTTAAAGCAACTACAACAGGATAATTTTAAGTTTCCTGTGATACTCACGTAAGCTCTTTGGCAAATTGAAGCATGTCAGAAGAAAATCCTTTACATAAACAAAACAGTGCAGCATTTAATAATAAGTCTTAAAGTGCCTATGAAATGAAAAATAATTTCAGCTTATTTCAAAGGCTTTAAAAAAAAAAATGAGAATGACATTTTCCTTTTTGGAATAATCTTTTTTCGTTTTAGAGATTTTGACGTTTTTCTATTATGCAAATTAGGAAAATAATGACGTCATAAGGTTTGCAACTAAAATTGTAAAGTACTAAATAAACAATATCTCTGGAAATATTGAAACAGTGTTTTTCAAACTTGGCACCAGAAATGTTTATCACAAAAGACACAAAACGACACCTGTTGTGCTGTTGCCATGACAACAATTCTGTTGCTGGTCCTTTCTTAATTCAAAACAATAATCTTACCCAAAGACTACCTACTCCAGCCAATCTAATGGTGAGAGTTAAGACAATATGTTTACAATGTCTGTTCCAAACAGGAGCCTCTGTCCTACTTTAAAGGGTTGAAAATGAGGATATTTGGTTTTTGACAGAAAGAGACTGGAGCCAAGAGAGTTTCCATGACAATGACACTATGGGTGTTATTTAATTTCTCTTGTGATGAACATTTCTGGTGTCAAGTTTGAAGAACACTGCTTTTATATTTCCAGAGATATTCTTTATTCAGTATTTTGCCAAACTGATGACATCATCATTTACCTAATTTGCATAATACAAAAAATGGCAATATCTCTAAAATGAAAAAAAGATATTCCAAAAAGGAAAACACCATTCTTTATTAAAGGCTTTCAAATAAGCAGCAATTATTTTTCATTTCATAGGCACTTAAATAGGCAAGCTTAAATTATATTTATCAGTTGTACATGTGACACCTAAACCATTTAGTCATCTTATCAGTGAATGATGCTATACAGATTTAGCCACATGCCAAGGGTTAATTCACGATTTCGCCTTTGCATGTACTGTACTCCCTCCTTCTCCCCCAAAGTAATAACCTTACTAAACCCGCAATCCAATCAAAAAACTAGTCCCTGGTCAATGGTCAACTTAAAAAACACATATTAAGCAATTTGGTCACTTGATACTGGTCAGTGGACAACCTGTTTTGACGGGTGGCAATCAACCATACAGTGTACATGGATGCCCAAAATCAAAGTGGTAGCTTTTGTAATGGTGCTACTCTTTTCAAGGTATGAGCATATGGACGTACATAAGACAGTCTCATGATCACCAAAACGTTTTAGATCAATGGGTTACTAAATTTTTTATGGGGCTTCACTTGTGCGCCAGAGCTTCACAATGAAAACTTAATAATCCAAAACATTTTTGGCCTCACATATTTTTTAAATATTCACAATTGAGAAATGTTATACAAATTCTGTAAACATTTTATATTCTTTACCAGCAAGTTACTAAAACACAATCTTGTCAAACTGCTAGTGACTCATTACAATACACCATTTTTGTATTCTTGGTATTAGATGGGAATAGCTTGCAAAAGAGGCTAATACAAGGAGTCTCTTCAAGTTCAAATGTGATTTATCTCTTTTTAATGATGTTCATTAAGATAAGATTGGCTCAGGACCCAAACATCATGCTACCGTTTCATTGTTAAGGGAGAACATTGCTGCTGTGACATCAAGTGAAACCAGTCTCAAGAGTGGTTGTCATGTTTACATTAATGACACATTGTCTTTCTCATGATGACATTTAACAGATGACTTACCAAGTGCCCTTGCCGTCATTCTGTCAGCGATTTCTTTTAGCTTTTCTGCACTATTATAAATGGCCTGAATTTGTAATCGACTGCTTTGAAAACTAGACTGTGTATCCATGGGAACTAATTCCTAAACAATGAAAACATAACACTGAAAGTTAAAATAAATAAATAAATAAACAATAAATAATTATTAATAGCCTCCATTTGATGTAAAAATGTGCTTGGATATTTGCCTACAGACAATATCTGTTCAAGAACTGAGTTCACAGTTTTCTGAAAGCAAAGTTTTAGAAAAACCGTGAGCTTTCTGGAACAGAGAATTACTATCATTCAAATTTTTTGGAAACACCAGAGACAGCTCAATTCTCCACTAGGAGAATATAACAACTATGAATTACTCTACTAGGTAAGTTTCTATACATGTAGTTCTCTTTTAATCATGCAGTTGTGTAATAAATATCTTATGATCCAATCTTTCTCAGAACATAGCCAGGGAAATACCAATTTTTGGTCTTTTTTGTATACATAAGTGTACAGAGGTCTGCACTGTTGGTTCTACCAATGGTTCTACCAAGAGTAGTTCAAAAATGACCTTTTCAATATTTAAACCCTTTATTCTATTCCACTTGCAACTAGTGTCAATTCTCTGATAACATAATCAACATAATTGTTTAGGGGCAAATGTTTCCGAGACAACTAAAAAATAGAATTTTCCTGGGAACTGTCTGAACCCTTTTGTCACTTCTTTGGTAGCTCTGATATTCTTGCAGTAATAATGGATCTAATAATTGCCTTGCAAGATTTATACATGTATTACATAAATATGTTACAGGAGAGAGATTGATAGATTGTACATGTACTCTACACCTCAAAGATGTCTTTGTACTCAAGATGTGTCATGTGTTCATTTTATTTTAAGCTGAGGTTTGTTACTAATTTTACTAACAATTACCCATTAAATAAACCTGCAGAGAAGATGAGTATCACCTTAGCTTTTGATGCAAGAGGGCTGGTCATAAATTCATCAGGCATTGATTTGAACTGATCTTTCAATTTCTGACCAATATCCTGCAAAGGATCAAACACTTAACAAATCAAAGCCTATGTTACTGTCACAGAATATAGAGAAACCCTCGAGAGTGAAAATGGTTGAAAAAAGTTTTATGCCAAGGGCAAACGTCAAATACAAGACACGCACAATAAACTAAAAATAGTTGCAACCATTCATGTGCCTATTTGAACTAAGTTCAACTAAGATTCAATGTTTGCCCCAGGCCTTCGAGTCTTCTCATGAAAGTACTGATGCTTACATTATGAAAATGTTTATTAATTAACGTCTCATCTGTGAGTTTCGCAATAAAGGGTGCATATTACCTATGGCATTATTAATTTGGAATAAGAAGTTTCTACCTAACTTGTAACTACCTATTACTAATAAATAGAAGGATATCACGTAGATCTAGGTGATATGCTTCTGTGATAAACAACGCCCAAGAATTACAAAGTCGCCAGTGGCACTTGAACCTGTAATCTCCTTGATACTATAAATGCACAATGACAATGGCTGGGGAATGAAATGAGTGGAAAATGTTATTCTCGCACACAGCTGAGAGTCTGAAGTGTGGTGTAAAGGTAAGATACCTGAAATTGGACTACCTAAATGTGAACCCCCCTAAAATTTGGTCTATGAGGTGTTCAAGTCACATGGCTATGGTTTGACTTGGCGTGGCTTACAGTCATGTGAATTCAAATAACTCAATAAATCATTATTTATTCTGCCACACCCCACTGCACCCCACCCTACCCACTCCAACCTCTGGCAAATGCAAATGACCTACCGAGCCCTTCACTGTAAGGAAGAAGTTTACAATCTTGTCTTCACAAAGCACTGGATGTCTCACAACAAGCATAAGGAAGCGCTTTAATGCTCTCTTTCTGGCCTCAATGAACTCTTTGCTTGCTGCAAATGAAGAAACGACTGGTTTCTCACTATTATATATTTTAACTTTCTCCTGAATTCGCGAGATAAACTCTACTCACATTGTCAAAGTTTTCCCATAATGTCTTTCTTGCCATATAACAAAGCAAATTTATAGCAAGTTCCGGTGGGCAGACTTACTAAAATTGATTTATCAACCAAGATGATATCCCTTTAACAGGAAATACAATGGTTTAAAGTAAACTTTTTCCTCTGATTATTATCTCTAAGTACTGTAGAGCATTCTACCTGACTTTTCTACAATTACAACTTGTGGTCAAATTTATTTAACACACGTTTGTCAAAACTATCATTTTAAATTGAGGTTTAGCTAAAAATGTCTTAAAAGGGTGAGGTTCTAATCAAACTCATTTCCAGCCTCTTCCTCCTGGTTGGGTTCTTATTTGGTTTAACATTTCAGTTGACAATCTAATGTCCATTTACTCTTTAGAAAACCCCCCTTTAAGAAATAGAGTGCTTAAAGTTGCACTTCAAGATCTATTACTCGATAGGGATTCAGTGCTAAGTTGAGCTGTTGAAGTAATGTTGACAAGAACAAAAAGCTTATATTAGAGCTTATAAGTCATATTTAAATCTTGAAATCAAAATAAACAATTCATTTTGAATTTCATTTCTGCACTGTTTTTAAAAGAAATGAATAACATTTTCTCTGATTTCTATGGAGTTCTAGAATTAAACACCCACAAAAATTTTGAAATAGCTGTGGGAACTTGTTCTCCCAAATTTCCACTCCTGTGTCAAGAACTTGATACAAACATGGAAAATGTTTACTATTTCTGAACATACCACCCATGAGCTTCTTCGGAGGAAGTGTTGGAATGAGACGATATGGAAATCTTGATAACAGCATATCATGGAAGGCAACAAAGTCGTTGTAACGTCGATTTACTGTACAGTTATGCCTCTGAAATAAGATGGACAATCGAAAGGAATGTCAAGTCAAAGGTTTACTAGGAATCCTCCACAGAGACGAAAGTCCATCACCGTAACTCCAACATTTTGCACAATTTTTCTAAGGGATTGCCAGTACTCATTATACTCCTAAGTAGAGAGAAACACTGAGGGAGTGAAGAGTCTGAGTGGAGGAACGTCACTAGCAAATTATCCTGGCAAGTGCTTGGGCCCAAATGCAGAACACAAGGTTAGACTTACATATTATTATTTCATCTCAATGAAGCAGAATGTAATTGAATAACAATAGAATTCCATTTTTATGTCTCACAGAGCAAACAATAAGGATCTTGCACATCTTCATTAAGGGCTGGGTACTCAGCAAATTGACCAGCCAGGAGGATGATTTGCTCTCATGGTTTAACCATCTAGGGGAAAGGTTTCTATTATAAAGAAGTTCAGTTTGAAATATTTTTCCCTGCAGTGAAAGCCTACAGGGAAAGTCAATGAAACCCCTGCATCTTCACATTTTGTGAATCCTAAGGCATTGCAAGAATTGTTAGGTCTGAGTGAAATATTACATCAAAAATTTTATCTATGATCTTCAGTGACCTAAAAAGATCAAGAGTAAATTTCCTTAACTAATCCTTGTCTTACCTTGCTAGAAACATGATACTCATTGTGCTTTAAGATAATTCCTTTCTTTTCTGGTACAAGTTCAACATCAACTGTATCCAAACTCACTAGTTCATCATAGTTGTAGCCCAGTACATTTGGGTTGTTTTCCCGTCTGTGCCTCACACTGAGAGATTTGAGATCCGAAAGATCTCCTAATGAAGGCTTTGGTAAATCTGCAAATGTATAGAAACAAAAATTTTAAGTAGGACTCCACTTTTTTCAATGACATTTAAATGTCACTCCGAGTTTCATGCTTCACACAAAGAAGTCATCAGGATGGATGGTGGTTTTCAAAAGGAATTTTCTGTATGTCTTCAGCATGATGTCATTTTTTGTCTCTTGTTTAAGTGCTGATAAAGTAAAAAAGATAATTGCTGCTTATTTGAAAGGCTTTTCAAAATAAAGATTGTCTTCCCTTTCAGAAATATTTTATATTTTTGTGTTGTGCAAATGAGCAATATTAGGCAGTTCAACTAAAGCAGCAACACGCTGATTCAAGAATATTTCTAGAAAAATAAAATATTTAAGTGGGCCCCTTCAAACGTTACCACCAGAAATGCACATCACAAAGGAAACAAAATGACACAGGGCACGAAATTAACTTTTTTAGCAAGGAGCCACCTGGCTCCTAAATTTTCCAAAGTGGTCGCCAAGTCCAAAAAGTTAGTAGCCATTTTTAAAAAAAAGATAGTTGAAAAAACACATTATGCAATAATGTCAAATTGAAGGGTTTTCCTAGCTTTGAAGTGAAGTGTCTGCGCAACCACTTCAACGGGATAAAACGTGCCCAAGCAAGAGGGACATTTCACTTCACGACATACAACGTAACATTTGGAAAATCCAAGATGGCGGATGTTGACATGTTCGGTTCGTAGCATTCGTGACAATTTTGCTTAACAGACTTCATCGTTCGCGCCGATTCATCTACCTTAAAGCTTTATTTAGTTGCAAACTACATCAAGGTAAGATATACAAAACCCAAAGAGTTCTGGTCGCCAACTTGGCGACTAACTTTTGAATCTTGTTCGCCAGCACGGTAATTTTAGTCGCATTGGCGACTGTATTAGGCGCAATTTCGTGCCCTATGACACCCAAAGCCTTTCAAATGCAAGTAGCTTATTTCACTCCAGAGGCACTTTAAGTGAAGACTTCTCGTGTTTACATATTATAAAATAGGTCTCCCATAGACACAAGTTACATCTCCTGCTACACAATCGTCAACTAAAAATTTCTCATATAATAACATCATGACATATCACACCTCTGTCAAACTAAGAATATAATCTTCCATATTTTCAGTATGTTTGATTTTTCGGCTGTTGCCCGATAATTGCTTCAGTAGAAACATGAAATGTTGTTGAAAAAGTGGTGTTACTCCTCAACTCTACTTGTTTATAGGTTATCTTTTAACCCTCTAATTGCAGATGAAGTCTTCACATTATTTGGTTATAGAAACAAAATTCAATTTTTATGCATGTTTTTCTTTTGATTTCAGTGCTAATTTCATTTTCCTTCATTTCTAGCATGCAAACAGGCTCCTAGTGAGGACGGGAAAAATTTGGCAACCAAAGTGAGCCCAAGAGCATGACAGTGAAGAATTCAGAGCAGAAATCACACTAGCTGGGAGCCTGTTCAAAGGCTATTTATTTCAAATTACAACAATGGATATTAGATACAGGGAAATATATTCAAACTGGTTTAAATAATCTGGAAAAGAAAAATTCAAACCAAAAAATACTGTGAACTCAGCTGATAGTTTACAAGGAGTTTTAAGTCAACTATCAAATCAACAGAATGATCAATTCTAATCCATTACACTTACCACTTATCAAAAATTGATTAGAACATTAAAATGTTCTTCTTAGCTTATCTCAATTTCTGTAGCATGAAGTGACTAGGAGTGTTTCTACTCCCCCATAGTTGGGATGCTAATCCACTGCAGGGTTACCCACAGCATTCAATTTGCCATTACCCATTATACACACCTGGGTGGAGAGAGGCACTGGAAGAGTTGTCCTGCCCAAGAACACAGCACAACGACCCTGGCCAAGGCTCTAACCCCGACTGCTCCATCTGATGTGCAGTGCCCTCAACATTAGGCCACTGTGCCTCAGTTCATTATAGAGTGAGGATTTAAAGAACAATATTTATGGTACCGGAGGTCTTTGAGAACCTTGAAGTAGGAACTTTATAATAAAATTTTCAGTGGAAAAAGCATATTGATATTTACCTGAATCAACAAACTGCTCCAGTGCTTTCTCAGATATACTTTTTCCTTGCTGGGCAAGAGCAGTCAATGCTAATGCTTTGTACAGACCATCTCTAGTAACATAGCCATCCTGCTTAGGATCTACAGCTTCCCAAATCTGTCACAAAGAAAAAGAAACAGTCGCTCAGAAATATTTTGCACTCCTACCAAGTGCCATCAGTAAATAAAGTAGATTATTAACTAAAAACTTAACAATGGAGTTCAACACTCGTACATGTAACTGATAAGAAATACATCTGTGGCCTTTACTACCCACTATCCAATAGCCTGTTTGCTAGCCACAAAATATTTTGACAAGGCTGTACACTGAGCAAAGAGATATGACATACACTGTCTTGTCACAGAAATAGAGAAAATATTCTGTGTTTCCGTTATAAATACAGTGGAAGTTTTGGAAGTTTTGATGATGTCTCTACATCTTTTCTGAGTCCTCCCAAACTTTCATGAATACTTTTTAATTTGATAGAAACTAAGAGAAAATGTTTTTCTCCTCATTTTGGAAATCACTGCATGAAACAGGATGAAAGGAAAATCGCTTTTTTATTTCAGTCATAACAAAGTGAATACTCACTGCTTGCACCATCTTGTGGTAGTTCTGTTTCTACCAAGTCATAGAAGCAGAGCTTTTAGAATGTGCTTTCTCACACAGTGTTTTCTTTAGAAATCCCATGTGATAAATCCTCTACTGACCAAGCTTGTTCAGTCCAGACGGCTAGATATTGCTTTTGTTCTTATAATTTAAGCATGGTGATAGACCTAGGTCCTTGGTCAATATGTGGCCATCTTGACTTCAGGCTTGGTCAATGAGGCATTGGACTGTCCACTGTGCCCTATTTTTCTGCGAGATCTACATGTAAATCATTAAGTTTGTTGGGCTGTCACCTTGGTCTCTTGATGCAACCAAAACTAGGGAGAGTACAAAATGCCCATGGGTAGGGATGGTGGGGTTAATAGTGTGGTGCCCTCCACCACCCCTACCCACAGGTATTTGTACTCTCCCTAGTTCTACTTACATCTAGAAACCAAGATGGTAGCCCATCAAACTCAACGATCGACAATTTCAATCTCACAGAAAAATAGGGGACTGTGAACAGTCTAATGAGCCATATGTATTCAGGATCAGACAAGCCACTTGGTAACCTTTCCCCCTCCCCTGCCCCGCCCCCTGACATGACCCAAGCCTTCTGTCAGCTCAGTCAGCGATCAATACAACATTCTTATTGACTTCTGACTGCTGATTATTTACTAAGGCATTATACCTAGTTCAACACAGGTATCCTGAACCACAACATATAAGAATAGCAAAATATTTACAGTAGACTTACAATGAAATTATAAGATTACATTATACATTTACAGGAATTATAACCTGATATTACAACTGATTGATTCACCAAATTTACAATACTTCGACACATCAATAACCTTAAATAGTATTAATTTAGCAAAAGTATATAATTAACCTTAAGTTTAATGGTTGAATTAATATTAAAATTTGCCGCGTGCCGAGCTGTTTCAATAATGAATCGTGATGAAAGACAACAGGAAGTCCACTGATACCAAGGAAAGTAAACAAACAAAGTAGAAATTTCACACTACGAGTGGTTAGTGATCAAATAACGATTCGTTTCATAGCCTCTGAACCTGACAAAGAAGGTTGTTAACATGACTTAGGATTAATAATGAGGTACAATATTTTCGTACACAGCTCGTTGTGTACATTTCGTATTGGTAATTAATCGTTTCCTTTCTTACGAAAACAAATAAACTGTCTAACGTCTAGTAACCAACCTGACTGAGCGATTGTTTGGGTAGGCTCGACTTCACCAAGATCTTCACAAACATGTCTCGTTCAATCTTCTCCTCTTGATTTGGACACACGATCTGATACACCTCGCGATAAAACGCGGGGACAGAACCTGCAGATTCATCCAGACAAATTTTATGCAAGCACTTGCAAAACAAGGCTCTCCTTGCAAACAGGAACTTTCCAATACAATCCACGTGAAAGAGTACAAAACGAATGTAACAGACTTACCAAAGCTCAGTGCAGCCGCCATATCCTTCCAAGTATCGAACATGCAATGCGCGCCTCCCCCTTCGGTCACGTGCTCCTATTCAAGATGGCGGACGAAGTGCTCGAAGCTGACATTGCCTCTCTGGATCATTATGATTACTTTTTCCGTCCTGATCTACTCTCTGGGAAGGTAGCGTTTATCACTGGAGGTGGATCAGGTATTGGTTTTACCATAACTGAAGTTTTTATGAGGTACGTGACTTAACAGTGGTGCAGCTTGCGTAGACCTGCGTAGGGCCAAGGGGTATATTATAAGGGTACGTACTCAGTCCAGGTCTCGGATTTAAATTTTAAGTGCAGTGTTTCGTGCTTCCAATACCAAAAGAATTACGTGTGGTTCAAAGAGCCCATATATTTTGCACTGCTTGTAGGACTCCAAGGAATGACAGTCAGTTAAGAGGAAAAATACCTTGTCATAATTTGATCGTTGCATTTTGGCCCCGCATAATTAGTGGACGGCTGCAGATCTAGAGAGGAAGTCTAATGAGCTTCCCGCCTTCCCTCCTTTATATTACCTGGAAAAATAAAATACCACAGTTCCTAAGATCTCTCATTGTTAACTCCCCCCTCCCCCAGCCCCACCCCATTGGTCACAGGATTATGTGGGTGGCTGTGTGTGATGGGGCGTGTCAACCTCCTTACTTGGAGGGGAAGTCTGCAAACATTTTTGGATTCCTTAGAGCCATGAATGGAGACATTCTTTCACCAATAACCTCTTGCACAGATGCTCTTCAGACAAGGAAAGAAATTGAGCTAATATATGACAAGCCAAAGAGCATCTGCATAGGAGGGTCCTGGAGGTTATCATACCAACGGTTAGAAAAGAAATGTAGATTTGTATGTTGTTACACACAACTCAGTACTCCCTTAAGTTTGATTCTGGAAGTAATAAAATTAATACAATATTTTCATCTGTGGTCATGACCACAACACAAAGTGCTCATAACTTACCCAACCTTATAAAAAATAAATTAAATGCATGTTCACAACAGCATACAGGAACAGCTAGCTGAGTGGGACTGGACAACACAATTGGCAATATTTAGAATTACACAGAAGTGAAAAAACCTGAGTTAGTGAAAGAGAATTTTAATTGATACGGTTATGTAGAAAATCCAGCATCGGTACATGAAATGCATAGAACTCATACCATACTTGATACAAACAATAATGATTGGTGCAATTTTGGGAACACTCATTCCAAGGATTTAGTTAGAATTATCAGTCTTAAAATGGCCTTACACTGTGCACTTCTTCAATTTTGAAATTTGCATGTGATCACTCAGTTAATTAAACTGAACTAGCTGTATTTTTCTATTTTTAAATGAGACTTGTTGTTTTTATTATTTTTTGTTAGACACCAGTGTTCAACTGTGATAGTGGGCAGGAAATTTGAAAGACTTAAAAAGGTAGTAAAAAATAATCCCATTTGTTTTGATTGGTGCAGAGTGAATTGTGGAGGATTATCCTTTTACTAGTCATGAGAATGCAAATGAATATATGAAAGATCATCTATTTGATCTGCAGAGAAAGATATGAATTTATGATTGATCATCCCAGTTTCATACACAACTTAAGCAGTTGTTAAATTAATATTTTTTCAGGCTTAAATTTCACAGCTGCTTAGGTTGTGTATATAACTGCAATTATCATCTATGTCTTAATAGTTTTCAAATAATGATCTTTTACCATCTTCGGATGAATTACGAACTAACAGTGCACTGATACCGCAGTGATCATGGGTTTGAATCCTGTTCAGCCCTGAATTTTTTTTTCAGGCTTTAATTTCACAGCTGCTTAATTTGTCTATTTAACTGCGATGATGATGGTTTTCAAGTCACGAGAATATTTCAGGTGGTTTACAATTTACTCCAAAATTCTGAAAATTTGGATTGACCTGTAAATTCATAAAAGAAATGGAATGTCTTGAAAGGTGTCCAATTTTCCCACTGAAATATCCAAATGGCAAATTTGCTTACCCTTTGCAATTCCTCACCATTTTCAGCAGCTGCCACCATGTTGGAATTGCAATCAGTTCAAACTCATCCTAGCCTCTCTCTGTAAGTTAGGAATGCATGAAACTAGGAGTCACCACCAGGGATTTTTGTTTACCTTTTGCACAACCTCAGTCTTTACCTAGCTAGTATCAATATCTTGTTTACAATGTCAGGCTGCCAAGAAGCTAGAAGATTTGACAGGACAGAAATGTCTTCCTGTGAAGATGGATGTAAGACAGGTATGATGCTTGATTTGTTATAGAACAGTCATTGTTATTGCCTTTTTTGAATTGCCAGAAGAGCCCTGACTCAGACATTTTTCTCCTTTTGAAATTCAGATCAGTTCAGGTTTGGCTAATTTTTGGTGTTTGAGATCCCAACCCCCTCAGAACTAGTCTCCTTTGCAGTCGCTCAGGCCAGAGTCACGTAATTCTCGTAGTGTTGTGTGACTCTGGTGCGAGCGGCTGCAAAGAAGACTACCTCAGCACCTGCAATGACGTTTCATAGGGAGTATTGATATTTTGCGGAACTGAAGGTGTAATGGAAAGATTGATGGACAATAACTGTAATCCTAGTGGTGTAGTTATGGCTTTGTTTTGTGTTTGTATCCTCAGGTGAGTGAAGTCGAGGCTGCTATAGACATGGCACTGAAGCATTTTTCAAGAATAGATATCTTAGTTAATGGTAAGCCTTGTTAGTGAATCCCTGGGATGCGAGGCTTAGAAATGATTCTAAGCAAGTACAGTGCAAAGATTTTAGGATGCAGGGTAAGGACTTCATGGAATGTGGAAATTGTCTGGAATTCTACCTCAAGGCACAAGTTTCTGAAAGTTACAGTTACTGTATTAATTTCAGAAAGAGTCATTACTTTCTCAGTCACCTGAAGTGTGTTTTTTTTTTTATCTTAACAAAGATGCAATCCAATATCTGACTATGTTATTCTTGCTGCAAATAAAAAGGAAAAAAACATGCTGGGTG
>OMLO01001447.1_pt1 | contig 18254 bp, 8 predicted proteins | sample 1674811 | NCBI WGS metagenome assembly OMLO01 (sample SAMN06265003, study PRJEB25207) | coral metagenome | isolation source: Coral host | place: Mexico:La Bocana,Puerto Morelos, Mexico | collected 2008-11-13 | reverse complement strand
GGGGGGGGGGGGGGTAGCAATATTCCTAGTTGCTTAATGCTACAGAAACCGGGATAAGCTCTGGTCTGATGGGCCACTTAGGCTTGTATGCAGACTTTACCTTTTACCTTACCTGGGGGGGAACTTCCTTATATGGGCTACATGTATCTAGGTACAGTATGTGCGGCCCCAAAGGGTTTGGTTTTTCAGCTGTTTTGGTCTTCAATTCCGTTTTTTTTTTTAGAAGAAGCCACTTCTTCATTATGCCCTCCTTCTCCCATCCATGCTTGGCCTTCTTTTACCCCGTTTAACGCCTGCCACCTAGGCTAGATTAAGCCTGCAACAAAAGCCCCTCCCCCAGTGATCTAAGAGTCAAGCTATAAATATAAATATGTCACAGATTTTGTTTATAAATAGGGTAAGGGTTTCGGGAAGCAGGCCGCATACCCCTACCAAATTTTTCTGGGAGTACCCCCCCCCCCCCCTGGGATCTTCCATATATTCATTTGTATAATAATTTATTATTTATTAGTATCATAATTTTATTTGTTTCATTATTTTCACTTAAGCACTCTGGAGCATTTCATCCTTTGGCTTTGGTCTTTGTATGCCATAAATTGAAATAAAAAAAAAATTGCCCAATGGGTTCCACATGACACATATATATATACATGTAATGTACCTCAAACTACTGCTTCATTATCTTCATATAAGAAATTAGAATTAAGAAGCCCTTTGGCCCCTATTATTGGCAAACAACAACAACAACGACAGCAGAACAAAACAATTCATGTTATGATAACGTGTATATTGTGAGCACAAGTACTATTTGGTTCAGTTCTTACCTGGGATTGCCCTAGGAAATCACGTTTTTCATCGATAGCAACACAAAGTCGTTTCTGTGGTTGAAACACAGCATGTGATGGAAGATCCATAGGCTCCACGTTTTGTCCAGACTGAAATTATAAGGACAGGGAGACTAGTAAGGAGACAGAAAGGGCGGCCGGCAGGCTGGTAACTGGTAAGTAGGCAAGGAGGCAGGCAGGTAAAAGGCAGGTAAAAGGCAGGCTATTAAGTAGACAGAGAGGTAGCCGGAGGACAGGCAGGCTGGTAATAAAACAAATTCGAATTCTGGGAATGATAAGCTGGCAGGCTCACTGACCAGCTGGTAGGCTGGCTGGTAAGCAGCCAGGGATGTAAACATGCTGTTAAGCAGGCAGGCTGGCTGGCTGACAAGCCAGGCTGGCTTGTGAGCGGACAGGGAGGCAGGCAGTCTGGTAAGGAGGCAGGGAAGCAGGGAGGCTCAGCAAAGTGAGCAGGAGGGTGGACAGCGCGACAGGACGGCAGTAAGGGGAAAGAGAGAAAGAGAGAAGAGTACACAGGCAGTAAGGAAGAGATTCCTCTGCTAAATTATAAGTTCTGTTATCTTAGTTCATCACCTGCCAACAGAGTAAGAGATCTTCAATGATACTGTGACGAGGTTCCACCTTGGATTGAAGTGCCATTAAAAAGTCACTTCTGGCCTCTTGGGCATCACCTAACCTTGAGTGTGCAATTGCTCTGTTGGCCAGAATCTGGTTCAAAGGAAAAAAATAAATCATAAAAAAACAAAGAAAAAACACAAAGAAACAATGAAACTATAAATACAAAAAAACTGCATTAAGTAATATGAGAGAATGGTCACTGCTACTGAAAATGTAGGATTCCTTACCTCGCACAAGTAAAGTTTGGACTTCAAGCCCAGTTGCTGATAATTTATTAACCTATTTCCTCGCAGATAGAAATAAGCATCATTAAAGTTCTTTAGTGCTTTTTCATTCCTGAGAAAAGAAAACATACAAAAAGTCATGTACCACCAAAACAGGTGTACTGTTTTTCAGAGATGTATGAAACATTTGATGCTGTTGAGAAATGCATTTGACTTAAGCCCAAGTGGGCTAAACATCATTATCATCATCAGTCATTTTCTTGCTTTGTATGTTTTGTAAATATATCCAAAGATATCACTTTTTACGCTGCACTTGTACATGTAGATGCTTGGTTTTAGTTTTTTATTCTGATAAATCTTGGCAGACATTGCTTTTGTTACACCTACATGTATGAAGTCAGATTGCTTACATTCATGTCACAGATACCTGAAGATTGGAAATAATAGGCCTTCTTTTCCACTGTCTTTAAATTGGCCCAGTAGACACCCTTTTGATATTTTATAACCAAGCTACTGTACCAATGAATTTAACTACACAATATCTAAACAAATTTTACAATAGGGTAAGGGAATCATTTAAAATGAAATTCTACTTTTTGTCCACTACAGCATGTTGCTAATTTTTCTTATATTTATCAATTGAGAGAAAATTTATACATTACAATAAGCAAAAATTAGTAATAAGAAGTTAACTATTGAATAATGGTTTAACTATAATTACCTATACAATGCTAAATTGACATTCCCTAGCATGAAATGGGCAACTGCCAACATTTTGTCTTTCTCAACAGACTCCTCAAAAGCCTACAAGTTAAACAAATGAGTGGAAGTTTAGCAGCATACAAACTAACAGGAATAACTTAACTGTGAGGCCTTCAAACATCGGCCTTTAAACAGCTGCCTTTAAATTGTGTCTCATTTGTAGTTTTAAAAATTATCAGGTAATGATCCAGCATGTAAAAGGGAAATCACATATTTGATAAAACAGCCAACGAAATCAACTTGCACTTATCCCCGACACGGAGGCAAGGAACTAAGCAGCACTTATTGTTTCTTTGTCTCACCTAACGTCACTGCAAAAATATCAACTTCCTGCTTTGTGCCCTCTTAAAATCACATCTCTCACTATAACATGCCATTTCCCCACCCTCCCACCCTTGTTAACAACATCTAAAACGTGTGGTTGATAAATCTAAAGTGCAAGACCAATATAGATACTGAACCATTACAAAGGACAATAGAAGACATTTCTATAAGTGGTGATCTTTATCTGTTCACATGATTGTCCACGTGCAGTCAATGCAAATTGATTAAATGTACTTAAAATATGGAATTGCAAATTAACAGCTACCATCCGATTGGTATTTTGGCATGATTGTGCTTAATGATGCATTTTTACACAGAATTAATGACACAGTTTAATTTTCAATAGCTTAGAAAACAGATCTGCATCTAGAAAATTAGCATATATACATGTATAAAAAGTTCTGCTGTGCAAGGTTCACTGCAAAATAATGAAAACTTGTCTGAGCTGATTGTTAGAAGGACAGCAATTTGTTTTTATACGGTTGCGGGAGATTTTCTGTTGGTTCGTTTTTACTGTTAGACTGCACAGCTTAATTCAACTCGTCCACTGAATGCAATATATTGAAAAAAAACAAACAAATTTCAAATGCATCACAAACAGAATTTGACACCAAATCATAAACAACTCGTGTTGACCGTGAGATAGTGTGAACAAAAAATATCGTCTACAAAAATGATGAAATACTTTGTAAAGAAGCAACCAAGTGCGTGTCATGGAGGTCGATTTCGTGATAAGTGTAATGAGCACTTCATAATAACCGGCTCGTGAATGGAGTCACGAAAATCACCGGCACATGAAGTTTTTATAGAACTCAAAAACCTTTATTCAAACTAGTTCGTACCTTTGCAGCCATGTCCATTCTTTTAAGTGCTAAATACGTTTGTCCTATGTTGAAGAGATTTCTTCCCGACGTGATCAGTTGCTGAGAAGAATCAGTTCTTCCCTCTAGAGCCATGAAGTTCATCAACGCATCTTGAAACTTGCCTTGTTCCATGAAGGTCACACCGTCCTTCCAAATTCGCAGTGTCTGTACCATTGACATGTCCTCCATTTTGAAACGTCTTGGCAGAGTACAGAGGAGGAAAACGATTAGCGGGACAAATCAAAATGCTTAACAGCTGCAAAACGAAATATTTCAATTTAAATGATGTTCGGTAAAATCGAATATTTTCCACAAGAGCCGATATAAGAAAATTCACGGAATTTGTTGGATAATCGCTGAACACATACTGAAGGCTCAGCAGTTGTTATAGCAACGATGAGCAGCAATTGCTGGACCTGTCTGCCATCTTTGCACTGACCGAGTTGTGGATGAAATGGAACATACAGGCAGTAGCTACGAGGGAGATTTTAAAAATGGAAGGTAAATATAGATATATGAGCTATTTTATAATTTTTATTCGATATCCGTTGTCGTGTTTTCGTGGTTATACTTATTGGAGCTTCTTTCCTTGTTGCAGAATGGAAGGGAAAGCTGAGTACACTTTACCTCCGGCACTACAAACTAAGTACGTCGGCGACATGAAGGACGGAATGTAAGCAAAACCACTTCCGTATACGTATTTTTTACATAGAGCAGAATACTATTCAGCTAGTTTTAAATAATAATCGTCTAAAAAGTAGTTAAATTTACCCTGCCAGGCGTGAATCAGGGCTCGATAAATTTCTTGATGTTCCATTTTCTTACCATGTAAACCCGTACAAAAGTGCTTTTTCTATTCTAGCTCAGTTGTACTTTATATAGTTAGAGCCTAAATTTAATTTCGACACGATATTTTCGATCAGAAGAATGTAATAAGAACGTACTGTAGTGGAAAGACTGGCATGATATCTTCGCTGACGTCAAAACCCTCTATGACGTCAGAAAACAGTGAAGTGTGACTTGAGTTGCGCAAGTTCAAGTACTTGATCTTTTCATAAAATTATCGCTGATTGAAACTTATTATTACTGTTATTAATCTGCAACAATACTCTGTAATAACTCTCCCTTAGGCTTTCCCTGCTTTCATTTATTTTAAATATTTCCAGTTACCCACATGTGTCTGTATCCACCATGTAAATTGATTGATAAACTGATCGAAATCAAATGCACTTTCTCCTGTTATTGATTAGACTCCATGGAGCTACTCAGTAGCACTTAAAACAATTCTGTGATCATATTCTGTAACTTTGGTGAAGCACTAGATTTATCATAATATAGGCCTTCATAAATAAATATAGATAGGTCCCTGCTCATGTTGTGATAGGTCCAAAAACCCATGTTTTATCAGTTTATAAAATGTTTGACTAATTGCATGCGAGAGAAGTGCAAGAAGCACTTGGCTGCGCCTCGTGCTTCTCTATGCACTTCTCTCATATTCTTTAAAATTCCCGTGTGCTTATATAACTCAACAAATTATGCACTCGGATGTGTTTTAGAAAAAGCACTTTTTGTCATTTTTCGCTACATTATCTCTATTTCATAATGCAAATGAAGAAGCCTAAGCCGTGTATTACACTGTAATAAAACACTGCGGACTGAACTGACAACACTCAAGAAATGTAGAAAACTTGCCTGTGGCTCGTGTTTTCTACATTTCCATTGTGTTATCAAATGCCTGTAGAATATACCAGAGCTTCCTAACTCATTGCTGAGAGGGAAAGCACACTGAAAGCACAGACTTTAACTTCTGGTTGACTTCTTTGTTTCAAAAAGAGGTGTGCTCAATAGAGCTCTTTATTAACTCCTCGTGTGTCTATATGACATACTTGGTATATCTTGATTTTTGCCACTTGGGGCCCTAATGATGTACTGAATATGTCAAAATGGTAAGGGATTACATCAAACTCCCAGTACACCAGACAAAACTTTTATCAGCACAGATTTGTAGCAGGTTTTTTGAGAGACTGCTAATTTCCCATTGTTGTGACATCATATGAATATAAAATTACATCAACCTAGTAGGCAAAATGAACTGCACTGAAAAGACTCTTTTACAACCTTTCAGAAAATATGCATGTCTCTAGTTTACATGCAAGTAAAAAACTTACGGAATTTGAAGTTTTTTTAGTAGACACTCATTTTCAGTGAGAATGCTGTTGGCACACAATGTACAGTCTGTACGCAATGGTCAGAAACTCAATGGTTTAATATTGCTAGAAATTTAAGGATTATTTATTCAATAGACATAAATCTGTCCCTTCAGTTTCTGCATTTATAATGTACAAGGTTCTTCTGTGCCTAGGTTCCATGGCGAGGGCACTCTGTTTTTCTCAAATGGGAGCAAGTGTGTTGGAAAGTGGGAGAAAGGAATTGCAGTGGAGGTAAGAATCATATTTAGATCCTCCGCGGAGTGCTGGGAACTGAACAGCTGCTACTGATCTTGTTGTAAATGGCGCTACATTTATTTAAGAAAAAAATTAGTATGAAAATATTATTTTATTGGGAGACTCTGTCCCGATTTCTTATAGAACACTCAGACACATTGGGTCCCTTGTCAATAGGCATCACTCACCTTAATACCACCTCTGTTGTCAGGGTAAATACACGTTTGCTGATGGTTTGGAGTATGATGCAGAGGATTGGGAATACTGTGATGGATATGACAGGAGGTTTTACACTGAGATATGCAATGGATTAAAACCAGCAGGTATAATTTATACGTATCCCCACACACTTGAAAGTTGACATATTTCCGGCCAAAATTTGCACCATGGATGCTTTGAGGTAAGAGGTCAAAAACTCCCACGTTGACAAATTCGTGAAGAAATTAATCAACTCGCATATGAAAACAACTTCCTGTGTGGAAGTACATTCTTCTTTCTCAAAACTTTTCTACTCAGTTCATAGCAATTGGGATATTTCATTCTGGCGTAATTTTGATGCTTTCCAGTTGGGACCACTTGTTAGTGAAAATTGGAAAAGTCAATTGTAATACGTGAATCGTGGTAACAAAATCGCATTTCATAGCAAATAAATAACTCAATTTTCAAGTACTACATGTACTTTGAAAACTACAGAACGCGTTTTACGAGGAAATTTCGGGTTTCACGCCTAAAATCAAGGCAAGTCGCGCTCACGAAAATACAGGATTTTTAAGTTGCGATTAAGGTTTGTGTTGACTTCGTGGCAGGTCGATCCCAGCTCACCAATCGCATTCCACCGCGCGAGATTCCTGAAGGTTGTTATGACTGTGGCGATGGATACTACAATCCTGTCTCAAGAACAGTGGTAGACTATGATCACAAGTTCCTCAGAAATGCAGGTTAGTTTTTAAATTGATGCTGAAAACAGGCACGAGCCGCTTGGTTCAGGGAACTCTTTAGGCGTGTTGTTTGCAAATCATAATTCCAAGAAAAGTACGATGAACCCGACTATGACAAAAGCAGATTTGAAAATGGCATTAACGTTGTACCACTGTACCGCTAATGTACAGGCCGCTTACACACATTGTAGGTCCAAGCCAAAGATCTTTTGTCTACTTGAGCAATTAATAGGGCACAGCTTAGTTTTATCTGACTTTTGAGGCCGAGAAAAGTACCATTTAGTTCATCTAAATCATCGTAAATTTAATGGAGCTACGACAAGGGTTTGCATCTGAAAATTTGATTTTTCAAGTTCGTCGTTTTTTAATCCGTGTCAATCTTCTCCATCCACCCTTTTTCCTTTATGGTTTATTATCTCTTTGATATTTTTCTATCGTTACGGTAGTGAACTAAATTTTTCATGTTTTCTTCGGTAAAAGGTAATTATCTCAAAATGCCTTGACCGAGCTTCTTTTGAACACTTATGCTCAACTCCCACATACACATGTAAATCTTTTTATTTGTCTTAAAAACGAGGAAATGTTTCTTGTTTCCTATTAAAACAACCCTTTTGCTGTTTTTACTTGTAGATGATGATGAACATGATTGGATTCTCAAAACGTGTAGGAAAGGTTGGGATGAAAATGTCGGATACAGGCCAGACCTTGTCAAGTAGAACCATTGATCGCCACCGGAATACCAACAGCATCTGTACCACTCCAGGACAGTCACAGGTTGTGAACGGCGAAACTCTTAGGTTATTAATAACGTCACTTTGAACAAAAGTTCAACTTAATAACGTCTCGACCTTGAGTCTGACGCACTTCGCCATGATGTTTACTGAGCTAAATAATTTATTGATGAATTTTAGTGCTCGTGAGCAGAGTTATGCTCCATGCCAATTGGATGGTGTACCACAAGGCGAGATGTGTTTAAAAACATTGCTCGCATTCGTTTGTTCGTTGATGATGCTTAATTGAAATCTTGTTTCTTTATAATTATGTATAAACTTGAAACGTGTTTCGTTCGTTGGAATGGAGTACACATACCGGACTGTAGGGTTAAACTTGTAAATAAAGAAATATTTTTAGTGAGTTTCTTGTCTGCTTCTCTCTGCAATTCGCAAAAAACAGCAACCCAAATACCTGCTAGGCTGTTCTCAGCCTGGAGTCAACTGACACTGAAAGAATAAACACTGTAAAACACAAAGAACTGAAGAAAAGCTAACGACACATGAGCCTGTAATTGTAAATTCACAAGTTTATTTTTTTTTTCATGGTAAAACTCAATATTTGGGAGAGAATATTACTAAGTTGACTTAAGGATAAACAGATTTCGATCCGCGACTGTATGACAGCTTTTAATACATTGGAATACAGTATGCCCTTAAGTAAATCCATATAAAAATAGGTCCGACTAGGAAAAGTGAAGGAACGGCTAACTAGAAAGGAAAAACAGAGATGAAAAGGGCTTTTTGTTTAAATGAACGGTGTATTCATTCCCAAGCAGTCTTCATTGGTATCTTCCAAAACTGTCCTACCCCGAGAACGTTTATGTGAAATTTAGAAATGTCAGTGTTAGACCCGGCCCTAGCTGCGATTGAACATTTTCCACGTAGTAAATGTTATCCTCATCTATGCACTTTTAGCGCCTTTGTCTTCAGGCGCCGATGTCTACACAGACATTTTTAGAGAAGGAACTGAGAGAATCTCAGTTGCTTTGTTCGTGAACTTGTACGAAATGCGCTGCAGGTCAAGCCGACAGAGCAAACGTTGAGAGAGCAAAACATAATTTCCTTTAAGAACGTAGAAATAAATTACATCAGTATTCGTGTACAAAACCTATCGAGTATACACAATGAAATGGAGAATTACTATTTACAATGTGTCTCTTTAACGTCGCTTGGACGAAAATAGTTATAACAATGTAATTAAATAAGAGCCAAGCTCTGACATAGGTGGCGTATTATTTCTAGCTTTGCTTTGCTGTTATTCCCCGTCTAAGGGTAAGTTCTCGCACCCACTCCATCCCGATCAAAATACTTTCGATACCTGTCTATTCAATCTAAAATAATAAAATATCTAATAATTTAAGTGTTTTCTAAGCTCATCGTCCCACGGAGAAATATTTGCGATTTTGTATTGTCTCATATTATTTTGATACATAAAACTAGGCTGTTTAACTCGATGACCTAGTTTAGTTGTTTCCTCTACTTCTGCAAAACATTAAAATCTTCAACTGATATTTTTGTTTTAATCCTTGGTGCCGAGCCACGCTCAAGCGGATGAGTTCTTTTGCCTCGTTTCCGTGTCACAACCGGGAGCGACAAATCATCCGAGGAGAATTCCGTAGTGGTTTGCGTTGTGCGCGTGCGCGACCGCACTGAAACAGACCCAGGCCCTGCCGTATCTGGACGTCTTGGTTGAATAGCACCATGCGCGCTAAATGAGCGAGAGTAAGTTCTGACAGGTTCATTAAACCCGCTGGACCTGTTGTAGCCGGGTGCTTTTGTATAGCGACTAGTGGCTGCAGTAGTTTTGGGTCTTGTCAGTTGTTTCTTGACACCTTGAAGCGTGAAATATCTGCGTGATGTCATATCTTTGTCGTCTAGTTTAGGCCCGTGAAGCCTTTGGTGCAAAGAGCTTAACTCGTCCGATTGACGACGAGGTTGGTTTGAAGAGTTTTCAACGCTTTCGTCAACTTCTGAGGTACTGCCGTCTTCATCATCTTCTTTGTCGAGCTCACACTCTGTGCAGCCGGAAACAGGACAGGGAGATTCACTCACTTGGGAGAAGGCGTGCAGCAGAAATGCACGGAAACTTGAGGCGTTTTGACAACTACACCGGCCTTGCCATGATATGTAACCTAAAGAGAACAAACAATTTACAGGAACTAAGTGAACTTAATGATGGTTTGATTTTGAAGAACAAGAGTTGCCAAAAAAAAGGTTTGGAAAAAAATCGACCATAAATCGAATTCACCAGGAGGTCTGCAAACCAAGATTCGAAGGATGGATACTGATAAGTCACGATTTCTTGATTAACTACACACTTTACATCCATGAAACCAAATATTGCGATTACAAGTTTATTTCCTTGCTGACCTGAACTGTCAAGTAAAGTAAGTGTTGGGGCTCCAACCAAACCAAACAGCTGGCATACATCCGGGTCACTAACCAAGCCTCGCCTTATGGAGCGAGTCCGCTGACTTTGCGAATAGCAGCCACATGTATGCGTGACGGAGTCGTTAGTTCTACGCCAGCCTCGCTCTGTCAGAATATTGGCCAAGGACTGGCGATGAGAGGTGACGGGCTCTTCGCTTCGCACACAGCAAGTGATAAACGAAAACTGGAAGTTAAAGGAAAGTTTAGAATAAACTGCGTTAGCAAGCGCGTGTAGTCGACCATGCTGTGACGATTATCATAAAGTTTGAGAGTATCTACTTTAAGCTTTCTTTCTTTCCATGCTAATGAGTTGCAGTTTAGAGAGAAAAAACTGCAAGCACAAATTTCCGTGAATCTGTGTCAGTCAATCAGTCCTTACTTGTACATTTACCTTGTCCATAAATTCTTCAGCAAAATGCAGGAAATATTCCATAACCTTATGTGACGAAAAACACCTGAAAAAGGAAAAATTAAACACGTTAACAAGTTTAGCATCAAAGTTTCCTCACGGTATTTACTGCATTTCACATATCTTTGTCAAAGAATGGAACGTCTAACGATCAGAAAGTTCTCAAGATCGCAAAAACAACCAGACAACAACTCGCCAACTTACCACTTGGTCCAAAAGAGCAAGGCCGCCATTTTGTTGATGCCGACAGGAGCCAGAGGCCGCCATAAAGCGCTGAACACGTCAATTACGCTGAACACGGGGCAGGGAATTCTACGAACCAGGATTCCTCGAGGTATGAACACTCGACCGGAAGTGCGGCTTCTATGTTTAAGCTCATAAGAATGAGAATCATCACAGCTACAACATCCAGACCTGGGCCAACTGCAAGAAAAAACGTATGAATCACATCTCTGTTACTGACAATACGCTTTCTTCGTGGAGTGTATCAATCAGTCGATCTCACAAGCAAGCAAGCAAGCAAGAAGTAAACAACATGCTTAGTTGATGCTAATCTCCCCGGGTTTTGCTGCTGTGTTGCAAGACGATCTTGACCTGCCACAAAACATGTTTAGTTGATTCAGAATCAGCTTACTAGTGACAAGTTCAAGTTACGACCGGCATTTCATTGTCCAAGCAGGTAGCATAGCGTGACAACAACACTGGCTTAGAATAAACTCTAAACAGACAAAAGCAAATGGTCCAACGATATTTCATACCTTTCATTTCGCTTGTGTACATCAAAATAACAAAACAGCACAAAAGGTTGAAATTCACGGCCAGACAGTTCGATTGCATTTGAGAGACTACTGGACCCAACTGGGTGATCAGTGAGAGTTTGTACAGCAATCACGTGACCAGCAACGGAAAGCTGAGAACAAAACAAAAATCACAGATCATGGCTCTAAAGAAATGTACATACGCAATCACACATATTCTAATTGTAACGCTATGGAATGTCTAAAAGATACGGCACCTTCTACACGTACCTATTTTTATTATTCCAAACTAAAAGGCAAGAGCGGTTCAGTTTGTTACCTTCACTCGAGTTTCCAAAGTCCGCTGTGAGAGAATCTTGCCGAATCGAATGCCATCAACAAATACTTGGTAACCGCTCACTACCGCGTCTCCATCGTCACGTGGTCTCGACCAGCTTACAAGAGTTGAAATAGAACCTGGGGACGAATCAAGCCAAGAAAGAATCTGCAGTTAGTATTATTAAATGTTTAAATCTCGTATTTATTACAATTCTTTTATGCAGTGTCGCACAAAGACACCAATATCTTCTGGCTGATGATAATCTTTATTTTCATCACCACGTTCCTGGCATTGTATTGATAATGTAAGTGGAAATCAGATGTTGGACATTTAGTCTGAGCCTAATAATCTTTGATTATCCACAAAACAAAAGCTATTCCAATTTTCTGCTCAACATTTAAGTTTGGGAATCAAGGACATGGAGACTAACCTGTGTATTCTTTGATGTCTTCAAGAGCATCGGCCATCTCGGAATCAATTTCTAACAGAGTGTCTGTAGTCTTAGCAATCTACAATATAATCAATTAATACAACAGTCTAACAGAGTGTCTGTAGTCTTAGCAAACAACTTAGTTTTGGTAGAACGTGAATCATATTACAAGGACAGCTCTCTGACAAATATTAACAAAGGACATCAAGTGTTCCGCGGATGAGTCAACTAAGGCTAAGTAACAACACGAGATTTCAAAATGGATAGCAATAATGTGATCCTTCAAGTAAATGCTGATCTAAAAGATCCACAATGATCAAATTACACTGTCACATTCACACATTCTTTAATACGCTCTTCCTTACTCAGAATAATTGAAATGATACCTGAGAATCTTTTTGCTTTGATCCTTTAACAACAACGCTGTTCTCCAATAAATGTAGAATTCTGTGAAGCCTGAAAAGAGCAAAATAGACAAATTTGTAGCTTACTCTTTGGCCTCAAGATGATACAGCATAATCCGCCTCTCGAAGAATCATAATAAATTAACATTTACGACAATTGTTCGTTTACTATCTTCCACTGAAATGTGAAAAAGGTATCCTCGTGAGACTACTTTATTTAAAGTTAACACAAATATCACAGATACGATAAAATTAAGGGGAGATTTAAACCTGTCTCTCTTGTTTGACAATTCGCATATCCTCTCTTCCAGTCTCCTTCTCTCCTTCAAGCCCTCAACTTCCAACCTGATGACAGGTGAGTCAGGTGACACAGCAGCTCGTGTTCTGATTGGCTCTGAGTAAACAGACCTGCAGCCAACCGGCGTTAGCTCTACTTGTAGAACGACCCAATAATAGGAGACGGGAGGGACGTGCATAAGTTTGTCTTCTTCGATGTTTGATGGCAGTGGACCATGTTGTATCGATTGAGCATCGGTTATAATGTCTTGACTTGTTACCACGTCACCTTTGTCTTCTTGATAATAGACCTACAATTAACATTCAACAGGAAGAGAATGTCTACAACTGACTGCAAATAATCATTTTCATCGAAACGGAAGCGCGAGCAAATTTTAGGATAACAATTTTAAAAAACACGATTATTCCCGGGGGAGCAGGGATGGCGAAGTGGTGAGAGCGCTCGCCTCCCAACAATGTCCCCTGTCCTCAAACACCAACATTTCCAAATTCCAATTCTGGTTCGGAAAATGTCCCCAATTAGTGCGAGAGCGCTAAATACATTGCCACTTAAATTAAGTAATTTATTGTTAATATTATTAAAGGATAAACTTAAAAAAATGAAGGGATAACACGTTTAGGTTTGCACCTTGACAAGCTGGTGCAAAACTTCAATCTCTTATTTGGGATATACAAGAGCCCGAAGAAAACTACTCTAGGATCATTGACATGCAGCTAAGTTACCTTGTAACTGTCCACTATTGCTCCACCTTTGGGTAGTGGTGTTTTCCATCCAACTCTGATAGAGTTGACTTGGTAAGACGGGATCCTGGTAATCAACGGTTTCTCTACACCGGGACACGTGACGACTAATGGATCAGACCAGTCACTGTCGCAGGCAGGTTTGGTGCTGATGGCCTGGAGAGAAATGATTTGTTACAATCTTCAAAGTGAGAACCTGTACTAATTGGCTGTAGTGCAGATGAATGTTTGTAAACAAATTGGGAAAGTAACGACGGGAAGAGAGGGGAGGGGGGCGTGAGGCCTGGGGAAGGATTGAAGTGGAATCTCTTATCAGAGAATCAACCATTACAATGATACATGACATACTTTCAGCTGAAACGTGTACTGCTCACAAGGCTGACAGTCTGTAAACTTGTAGTGATTACACTCGACATCCAGTTCTGTCTTTGTTTCGCCATTCACCTACAAAATAAAAAAACGCGATTCGTCCTGAGCTCTATATTCGACCTCCATATCACCTCCCTATAATACACCCTCCTCAATAATCGTACGTCTAAAACAAACTTAAAACAAAAACACAGAGGATTTCGAGCAACAATAAAACACAACAGGAAAAAAAGAGCACCCTTACGAGTTAGTATAACGTCAATCCCATTCAAAGATCAATTCTTTTACTATCGACAAACCATACATCAGGACCTACCATAAGTTGGTAGTAAGCAATCCCAGCATCACCAAACGTCGTTGGTTTCCGCCATTCAATCGTTATACCAGACTGAATGCAAGCCCTGCCACAAACAAAATACTAACATAAGCACTGAGGAAAAGCTAAACAAGCATACAGTATGTGCTCTGATGGGAGACTGGTTTGCTGATTGCAGGGAATACTTTCTTCTCTTTTCACTTTTCGCACAGAACTACGGTACAGCGCCAATAGATAATTTGGGGCATTAAATTAGAAAAGGAAATTCAAGATATTTAAGGATTGCTACCACTGCACAGAACTGGACAGGCGCACCTGAGCTGCAAGCCAGGCTGTTTCACTTGTGCACATGTCTGCACTGTATACTGCGGTGACCTGGCGACCAGACTCCCAGCCGCATTAACGGCTGCTACTACTATAAAGTGACTGGTGCCTGGTGAACAATCATCAATCACGTGACAGGTCTGGGTCAATGGCAATGTTAGTTCTTGGACCTAAAGTAGAAAAGAAAGAACTAATTTACTAAAGGGAAATGAAATATATTAACATTCGCAAGGCGGAATTCAAGTACGTACAGACGACGGGGAAACCTACACCATTTCGAAAGTCCTTTATTATTATAATTAGCCAAAGGAAGCAATAGTTGAAGAAAAGAAACACTGTTCTTAGCCCTAACAAGGCAGAGGAGATGCAGATTAACAAGAACACGAGAAAAGAGAGGTTTTTAAATGGTGGTAATCAACTGTAGATGACATTTAATATCACATGATAAATAGCACCTGTGCATTCTAACCTGTGGTCGGAGAACCGAGCTCCATTTGATGAGGTAATGGTCAGCGGAGTCTACTAGAAATAAACCGATCATGCAGTGTAAGACCCTTAAATTTAAAATAATACTAAATACGTACGGTTTTGTTACCCGAGAGATGAAAACAGTAAGTAAACACACTGTCACACAACCGGCACTGTGACAGTCAAATGGCGTGACAGTCCCTGCTATACATCGGACTGTTACTGTTTGGAACTGCCTGTAGAGCATGTTAATCTAACCTTAACCGCGACTTCAAGCGCAGAAAAAATATGTGCCTTTTCAAGCTCTAAGAGTGTAACGACAGGTGCCGCATTTTTAAGCTAGTTTTTTAGTTTTGCTCTTTAATTTTCTTACCTATTTCTGGCGGATGGGTCCATTCGATTGCGATGCTGGTATTTGAAGTTGATAGCACATTCACGGTGACGTCAAAAGGAGGTCGTATGATCTCCCCTGACGGTCTACACCCCATGATACTGTCTTGAACCACTGGAGTACACAACGTCAGTACATTAGACGGGGGAGAATCGCCACGCTCGGGATCTGAACCCAGTGCCACAACATATACCCGGTACAAACTGGAAACAAAGCAGTCACAACATATAGATCAGACAAGTGCTAACTTCTCCTTACCTATCAGACTACAAAAACACTGATCACAGCAATCAACGAGGGTTATAAACTGCAAGAAACACCACGCACTATATAAAGAATAAATTAACAGGAAAAGGATACCGAGACAGACTGAAAATGGTTTTGTCGGTGTTCTGCATACTTATTTTAATGAAACAACAGCAACTTTATCGAGATCTCAAAATGCGAGCTATCATACACTGAACGGCAGGCGATCCGATAAAAACAACACGAAAACACAAAACAGATGCCTGAAACACAAAAGAGAAAACAGGTGTTTGAACAGAGCTTGTGATTCAAGAGTTTCGGTCAACAGACAAAATTTTTATCACTATGCCCGTCTCATGTTCTCAAAATGTTTGCTAACATAACTGTTGCACTCATCTGTTAAATATTGAAACAAACTTAACATTTAAAAATCACTAACCCGGGAGGCCGCACTAGACGACCGACTGACAGTGTTTTAAGTTGATAAAAGGTACACTGAAAATATATAGACTTTCGGTAAACCCAACACGGGAATTTAAAACAGGGATGTACATAGACAAACAAAATCATACAAAAAATATTATGACTACACTTAACTGCTTACGCTTGCTGATTAAGGAAGAACTCCTGAAAATGACGGAAGCCTTATATATGAAAGACCACCAATAAACCAGAAATACATCAGCGAAGGTCGCTTTGGAAGCCAATAGATCTTGATCGAGTAATTAAAAGCGAACTATCGTCATATTCTCAAGAGACGAAATTAACACAACGCCATAAACACTTTTATTTGTTGTCAAAGCAACCACAAAAGACAATTCTTTTTCCTTTGAATTGAAGCACCCCGAGGTGAGAAAATAATAGTGTTAATATTGAAAGGCCAAAAAATTAATTTAAAAAGCGGACTTTCCAATATCGAAATTCCAGTTGAAGTAATCCAACGTTTAAACTGTGATGTAAACACTGTCGCGTAAGAAGTAGACTCTTCTTCAGTTCTAGAACATGTTGTTAAATCGATCATGTTTCTTTTATTCTCGCACATTTCTGCTTGACAGTATTAAAGAATATTATTATAAGATGAAACCGGTCACACGTAATACCAAGACGTTTGATGTGTTTTCCCCCAGTGCAAGGACGGTATTGAAAGAATGTTTCCCCGGGTTAAGCCGGAACATTTAAGCGAAGCTCAAGCGAGATTCTACAGAAATACTTTTGTTCCGTATTCTGTCAGCACGGCAAGTAAACTTGGTTAATAGGATAGTGTTACTCGTAGCCTACGACAAAAAATTAAAAGAAAAATGGAGTAGAGAAAGAGGAGAGAAAGTGAAAAATGCCTTACCCCACTCCCCCTCCACCGGGAACCCGGGAAGACCCCACGAAGAGACTGTTCGCAGGCTATGCTACACGACGTAACGATTGAAAAAGACATCTGGATGTTTTTCTTTCCAATAATTAATTAAAAATTTGTCACTACCAATAGACAATTGTCACTCGTTGTTTTCAATTATTAGTCACCAGCTCTTTTACTGGTTGGAGTAAAATACATCTGTGCGTCAATAGGACTTAGATCCAACATTAGATAACTCCAGTTCAAGTAAAGCATTTCCATATTTCTTTGATATTAATTAGGGCTTGCATGAGAATCCCGGCAATGTAAAATATAGTTTCTGCCGTTCTAACTGTACCAGGATGTTACCACATATCTTCTTGTCGATTTATAAATCTTACCTTGATGACTGGCAGTGAATGTTGACTCTTCTTTGTCTTCGGTCCAAAATTTTCTCTAAACAACGTTCATTCAGATACACCTACAAAAAAAATCATTTTAATTACCGTTCCCTCCATATCCGTTCGTGTTCGTAAAAGTGTCACACAACGCTACACAGAGATTGCGTGATGGACAAGTGACAGCTGAAGACAAGACAACGTCAAGCAGACTGACCTGGTAACCCCGGATGGTAATATTCCCGTATGTAACCGGTTCATTCCACTCGACAGTGATCTGATAGGGAGACAAAGTTCGACACCAAATCCACGGAGAGGACGGAGGGCCTGGAGTCTAAAACCGATTGGAAATAAACGTAAGAAATTAAAATGATGGATTGCTACGAGCAGGGAACAGGGATGGCGCAGGGATGGCGCAGTGGTGAGAGCGCTTGCCTCCCACCAATATGGCCCTGGTTCGACTCCGCCCTGGTGCCATACGTGGGTGTAGTTTCGTGCTGGTTCCCGCCTTGCTCCGTGGGTTTTTCTCCGGGTTCTCCGGTTTTCCTCCCTCCAAGAAAACCAAAATTCGCATGAAAACCAGCTAAGGCTGATGCGGCACCCTCTCTAAATATTATGATCTATTTTATTTATTGAATAACTCGATGGAAATCTTAGTAAGTAGACGATCTGAGTAAAGGGCAATTACTCATCTATTTCGATGATCAAAATGTACGGCTTTTGGTACGCGCCTTCTTCAAATGGACATGAATGAATGAATGAATGAAAACTTTATTTAAGCACGATAAAATATTCAGCATAGCTGGTGGGGTCGTACATTTAAATTATTAAGTAAA
>OMLO01001445.1_pt1 | contig 18258 bp, 3 predicted proteins | sample 1674811 | NCBI WGS metagenome assembly OMLO01 (sample SAMN06265003, study PRJEB25207) | coral metagenome | isolation source: Coral host | place: Mexico:La Bocana,Puerto Morelos, Mexico | collected 2008-11-13 | reverse complement strand
GAGCATTTTAGTGGGAAAATTGAAGCATTAAGGTGGAGCATTTTAGTGGGGAAACAAAAGCATAATGTACAAAAGCCGAGACTCAATCCTTTCTACCACCAATTGTTGTAGTTGTTTTTTCATATTTCACCGGCTCGGTGTGGAAGGAAACCATACGCAGGCTGCTAAGTAGCGTCTTTTGTCGGGAAAGGCCTTGCTCTGTTTGTGCATGTTGGCCTGCGCTAGGTAAAAAAAAACACCTTTGTTCTGTATGTCAACAATTTCAAGCACCTTCCAGCAAAAATACTTTGACAGTACAATGCCTAATCATTTGGTGAACAAGTTGTGCTCATCTTCATCGCATGATTAAGTTACCATAGCAACGTTACAGCTTTGCATAGTTTCAAAAATTCTGTAGCGTAGGTTAATGGCCTTCTTTGAAAATCTGTATCGCCATTTTGCAGGGCTCAACAAAAATTTTGAATTCCAGCTTCCCCTTCAGACAAGTAGCTCTCAAAGTTTGCAAACCTATCTGAGCCCTTGCCCACTGGGCACATGAGAATGAAGAGTTACTAGCCTTGCAAGAAAATCTTCTTGTCCCGAACAATCATATTAATTAATCCTTACCTCACTATGAAGAAATTGTTTTCGCGTCACAAACGGCATTTTTAAGAACTTGAACTTTTATAGTTTTCAGTGACGACTGCAGCGACGCTTCTCTCGCCTAATTGCCGTCATGTGTTTTCGAGCGCACTGTTCGTCAGTGGGAAATCTCGCGCCTGTATTTGTATGAATCTTACTGGGATGAAAAGGATGGCCGCTAGTGTGACTGCCCAAGGCAAGGCACCTGCACAGTTCAAAACAAGGTGACGATAACACAGCTTGCCAGACGTTTCCTATAATGTTCTACAGCAACAACAATGACGTATTTCACATCTATTGTATTCTTACCAAACGATTTAGTTGTGCATTGTAAAATTTCAACTTTAAATTTTGGTTTTTACTCTGGTTCTTAATCTGCTCTTGCTCGACGTCTGATAGAAGACTGAACAACATCGTTCTCTTGGACCCGAGTACTGAGTTCTCTCTTTACTTCTCTCTTTACTTTTCTTACTGAAGTCGCTGATAAGCGACACCCCTTAACTTTCATCCATTTTCTCATTTCATAGAAGGGAGTATTTGCTTCCCCGCTGCGAAAAGGAAAATTGAAATCATGCAAGGTCCGCTGCGCTGATGGAAAAAGAAAAATAGTTTGAAATGTTTTCCGTTTGAGATCAAAGTACGATTAAGGGGAGCCGCAAAACGAGATCAAAAACAGAAGAAGAAAAGTGTTTTTAAGTGTAAAAACTATGTACACGCACTGCGGCTCTGAGAAATGTTTTGTTTTCCCACTTTAACCGAACCTTCGCAACAGCTATGCAAGTCATCGCTCTAACAGTCAAAATAGTCAGTGGATTTAAATGTTTCAAACCTTTTAAACAAGCTCGCCTAAAAAGGGCATTTTGTTTATACTTTTATCCTGGCATTATTTCATTCAATCGATCACTTCCGAAGACAAACGTCGAGTAAAACAATGTGTTTTTTGTATACTCTCAAGTGTGATGATCAATCTCTACAGGGCCGTAGCCAGAAAACAATTATGGCTGAGGCAATGGCCATGAATAAAATATGACTGGAGCAATGCCCATGGCTTAATTCTCTTCTTGGTATTAATTTGATATTAAGGGTGTTAAAAAATGAAAACCAATGAGTCGTGTGCCGTGATGTTTGTTTGTTACTAGCTACAGCCCTGCTGAAATGTGGCCCTAAACTGAAGATTGAAATCAAATTTCCAAAGATGAACTTCATTATGAGGCTTTAAGAGCAATGTTTGTTCTGAAACACAGAAATAGCCTACAGGAGAATCCCAGTTCTCTCACGGCGGGTAAGCATTCGTCAGCGCTGGTGCGCATGTCATTGAAATGTTCTGATCATCGACAGCCTTTGATGTCGAAGAAACGAAGCTGCCATTACGTGTACGTCGGTGGTTGAAGCGAAAAGTGTGAAGTTCAATCTCCTCCGTTCGCTTAGACCAGCTCAGTTAGGTAATTGCTGCACGTATCTATCTTCGGGACCGGTGTCGCGGATCTTTTCTAACACTAATTAGCAACAGGTCTTGGCGATGCAATCTTGCAACGAAGCTTTACCTGAGCAATCAAGCTGCAATGGCTCAAACCTTGCCGTTATCTGTCCACAAACTAATACTGAAATCTTAGTTTTCTCACTCGGGAGTGTTTTTTTTGCATGTTCACGTTTGTTACGCCGAAGTAAATGGTTTGATTTGCTAACCGAAGTACACTCTTAATGAGTGCCAACCCCAGCTCTGTAAATCTTACGTAACTAACGAAGTCCGTTTTCTAAGCCTCCAACAAAATGTTTAGCAATGATGATTCTTGAAACAGGTTAAAATATGTCTACTCTTGAGTAACCGAGGTCTGTTTTAGTAACAGCACAATTAAGATCCACTTTGCCAAGATCGTGTCTTTTTGTCCTTGTGAGGTGCTGAGTGTGTGTTCTTTCATCCCTCGTTAGGTTGGCCGATATGCAGTTTTCAATGAAACTGTTTGTTTCCTTGGTACTTCCAGCTGCCATCACTATCATTGTAAGTTTTCTGTGGATGAAGAAGAGGAGCAAAGAAGCCGAGGATCTCGACGACCTTGATGGGGAAGGAAATGTAAACGACAGAAAAAGAAATGTGGAAGACCACAATGTTATGAAGAAAGAGATCAGTGAAGACAGGGAAGAGACTCAGGAAGCAGACGCTTCGGATAGGAATCGATACCCGCTAGAGAAACAACCAAGTACAACGGAGAGCGTTCAGCAAGCGGATTCTGGAATAGAGACAAAGCCATCTACGAGTTCAGAACTCAAAGATTTGTCAGGAGGTGAAGAGTCGACCAGCGAGGGCAGTGTAGATAGCAGTACTTTGCTGAGCTTTACGGAAGGTTTTAACAATGGCACTCCACCTCTTGGCGAAGACAACGTGAAGTCACGAAAAGGCTCGCAAAACGGAGAAAAAGACGTGTGGGAAATTGAGTTCCCTCAGATCTTGTGCGGAAGGTTGATAGGGCGGAAGGGAAAAAACGTACGTGTCATTTCTGAGAAATCCGGTGCAAAGATTCGATTGATTCCGCAATCACCGGGTGAGGTTTCTACTCATAGAATAATTTCAGTCACAGGAAGTTCTTCTCAGATTAAAAGCGCGCTGGATTCTATTCACGAAAAGTTTCCATGCGTCCCTTTGACGCGGTTAAACTCGCCTCTGAATTGCAGCGTACCACCAAACGCTTGCGTGCAGCCCATGGTTAGTCAGGCACCTGCCGCAATGCCTCACCAAGCGTTGCCTTTCGTTCAAGCCATGCTTCCAAGCGTTGCAAACTTCGATGTTGTGGTTACAAGTGTTACGGATGCAGGCCACTTCTTTGTTCAACTGCATAACGATTTCATGCAACGGCAACTTCAAGATCTTCATCAGAACATGCTGCAGTGTTACGGACAAGGAACAGCTCCTCTTATTCTTCCTTTACCGCAGCCTATTGTGGTAGGTTCTTGCTGTGCAGCGCCGGCATATACGTATAATGGCTGGTACAGAGCTCAGGTGCTTGGACCGACCGCTAATCCGGACGAAGTAGAGGTAAAATATTTGGATTATGGGGGATATGGCCGGATAGCTGCGTCGAGTCTTCGACAGTTAAGGTGAGAGTAATTCAGTGTTAAACTTATTTCTTCCAACACTTCAGAGAAGTGTTTTGTTAATCTCGTTTGTGGCATGCGTGGCCTTGTTTCGTTTTTATCTTTTCTTTTGCTCATTCGAGATGCAGAAAGCTCACGTTTGATTGTGCAATGACGTATTTCGTCTTGAACGAGAAAGCAAATTTAGTGCGCTATGTTGTCTCTTCGGTGGGGCCGCTTGCTCTAAGTTTAAATTTAGGTCTTCCTAAATGCACATTAGCAATAGCTCTTTTTGAGACACTCGCTTTGAGGAAATTACTGTGCCATTCTACTGTCTTGCCAACACAGGTGTTTGCGTATTCTTACTTAATATGCGTTTGACGTTTTTTAAGAGAACGCTTATTTCAACAACTCTCAGCGCTAAATTCGTTTCGATTCTATCGAATGTGAAACAACACCCTATGCTGCCCTTCAACACCTCGTCACTGTTGTTTCAGTTTAAGTGAGCTCTGATCTCAGTTCGTCTGAGTTATGGCGTAAAGTTGGGGCTTCATACTGAATGTTGAAGACACTCCAAGTAACATATAATTTTGCCTTGGCGAAATATATCTTGCATGCCAGGTATAAATAAAACTTTCATGATTTAATTGAGGAGAAAGGTCTGCAACTAATACTAGTCCTTGCTAAATAACGTATCTTTTGCAGGTTTAATTTTCTTGTATATGTTTAGCCGCCAACGCGTAGATGGAACCGAAACGAATTGTTTTATTTCTGCAAAACGGTTTGCATCGAAGACACCTGTGTTCGCGACAAACACAATAAAACCTGCCCCGTCTAATAGATTCATAATCCTCAGAACGTTTCGCGCCTGATCTTATAACTACTGCAATTTGTTTAAGTGCAACTGACAAAACAGTACCTCTTCTGTTTTTTCTATCAGCGAGACAGGTTTGGCGAAAGGAAGATATGCGAGAGAATTATATTCAAAATTTGTTAAACGCTAGTCTGAATATTTAATATGTTATGGATAGCTACTGTGGCAAACACTATCTCTGGTGAGTTGTTTAGGTGAACTGATAAAACCAGCGTGAGTAAAAACGGGAGAAAAGATACCGTGGAAAGAAAATTCGATGTTCCACCTCATCACTAAAGAAACGTAAATGAGTTTTTGTCTTAGAACTTCCACAAAACATTAAATCAGTTTTCGGTTTCCTTCTGTATAAATAAGGAACTTGTCATCTTGTAACAGGAACACGATAGTGGAAGTCGCTTATTCCGTACTTTGAAACACGACAATTCAAAGTAATTTGTTTTTTTTCCTACAGTACACCGCAACTTTTAATAGAAATTCAAATGAAGTTCAAGTTGTGTGGAGGCGGGTTTATCTCAAAGTCTCTTTGTGTGTTTTTTTTCCTTTTCGCTCTCTATAACCGGAAATTTTCGCTGACTTTATTACAGTTTCGGCGTATTTAGCACTGCGGTGCTAATTTTAGACCCTGCAAATGGCAAAAAGTCTTGCAAACTCGGAATGAGAGAGAGAGGCCAACCCAGGCAGTTGGCCAGCTTTGGCCGTACGCTTGAAAGAATAGCGAGAGCAAATCCAGTTAGTTGCACTAAAGGTTGTGTTGTGTTGTCTTGTTAATGTGTCAGTAATTTTCTTAACAAATGTGAAATAATAGCCAGTTGAAATACTCAATGCGAAAAAGCTAGACTAAATCGCATATTTCATATTCTAAAACTTAAATGCTAAATAGCGCAACGGCTAAAGTGTTTTTGTCCACCGCGGAGTTAATTCGGCATTTGTTACGCCGGTAAAGTGGTCGTTTCGTAAAAATTAATGAAGTAAAACTTGATTGATTGCTCCCAAAATAGCCAGCATTTAAGGTGATTCAATCGAAAAAGGAGTATTTTAAATTCTCTAACATTTGGCCCACTAGGTAAATTATGTTATTAAAATGCACAAAAAACAGGGTATCAACTTGCTCTGCTTTGCGCAATGTGGATGGCCATTTAAGTACCCTTTTGACCCCCGAGGTTTTCCTCAGGAATCCTAGTAACTAGAAAGGCAGACAATACTTCCTGAAGAGCCATTTCTTGTATTTAAGTATTAGATCATCCCAGTTACACACAACTTAAGCAGTTCAGTGTAAAATTAACGGCTGCACGGGATTCGAACCCATGGCCTCTGCGTTACAGGTGCAGTGCTCTATCAACTGAGCTATCAAGCCAACTGAGAGCTGGTGACGTTGTGAGTTCGTATTATACCCGTAGATGATGAAGAATACAATGATCAACTGCGATGATCAATCATGTCTTCATATCTTTCTCCACAGTTCAAATATATGGTCTTTCATATATTCACTTGCAGTATTAGAACTATTCACCAAAGTAGACATTAATCTTACATTGCAGTCAACTGTATGCGCTCATATAGAAAAATCCACTGCCTGACGAGTGAATTCCACGTTAAATTTCACGCGAAAAACCGATATCCCACGAATCGCGAATTTCAATTAGAGATTTGGCAAACATTCGTTTTCTGTAAATTCGTTCATTTCCAAGGTGTTTTTTTCCTAACACGAGTTGCATTTTTGTTTTCACAATAGCTACAATTTTTGCTCGCCACTCACGTCAGCAATATCGCTTCATACACTAGTACAATTCCACGCTAAATACCCTCTCTTCGATAGCCAATCAGACCGCGAGTTTACCTTTAGCTATGCGATTCTAACTAGAATTTCCTAAAAGCATGTTCTGTGCAGTATAGAAATAAAAATGTATCAAACAGGAGTTTTAAAAAGGAATCTACCAGAAATTCGAGTGGCAACTGTGCCGAGATTATTGACATGATGCGGTCAACACCCACATATAGGAACAAGTGGATTTAGATCATCAGGTTGAAAGTTGGCCAATAAAACACCATATAATATATAAATAAGAACCAATTCAGCCTGTTCTTTTATAAAAAGAAATTAGCGTGTCAGAATCTTAAGCATTCATATTCAAGTACTACGGTATTCTATTAGTAATAGTATTTATTTAATTTTTTTTATTTGAAATTTATTTTTTACTGTTTTTCATACTAATAATAGAACATTGTATTTTAATTACAAGTATACAGTATTTCTGAAAAAAACATTTTAAGAACATTTTAAGAACATTTTAAGAACATTTTCAGACTGATTTCACACTAAGCACCTGGTAAATGAAAAAGAACTTGCCCAGCGTGAACCCGCAAATCATAGGGTGGGTGTTAAATGATCTTTTCCCATGGAGTGGATTCTTAGGCTACTTTATTAGCGTTACTTTGATGCACCATGCATGATCCGAGTGATCTTGGATTAATCTGTTTGGAAAAGCAACGCAAAATCCGTTTTTGATTTAAGAATCCAATCTTGGAATTTCTCAAAGAAACCCACCCTAATATTTGATTTACTTTTTGTATTATTTTCTCAGGGCTGACTTTTTGGCGCTGCCTTTTCAAGGAATCGAGTGCTACCTTGCGAATGTAATTCCTCTGCAAGGTATTGTGCTAAGTAGTCACGCATATTACATGATTTCAATTAGTGAAGTGTAAGAATAAAACTAGCTAAACTGTAACGTGAGGATTCGTTCTTATTCTTACTTTTATGACAAATTAGTGGACCTTCGTGGTCTTGAGCGCTGGATAGGGTCATTGAAAGGCCTCGTCCAAACTCGGCTATGCCGGAGAAATTTGAAAACGCAGCTTTATTCCTCGATTCGGCAAACCGACCACGCTAATCCGTCAAGGAAAAGGAGCTTTTCCAAAACACTCTATAAACTGGAGGAATTTGAAAACACCGGCTTTGCGTTTTAGTTTAAACGGAAAATATTTGAAAACGGAGCTTTTCGAAAACGAGGACGTCAAAATAATCATGATATTTTTCTCATCGAGTTTTCCTCAAACACAAATCCAAGCTAACAGTGTGACATAAGTAGCTTGTTTTAAGATCAGAATTTTCAGAAATTTGGACAGAAACAACAAGGCACAGCGTTCAAACCAAGATAAAGAAAGACAGTAATATGCATTCACTCGATAATGCTATCGTTACTAGTTTCTACCTCGATATGTAGCTTATGTCGTTCGTTCGGTCGGTTGTTCGTTCGCGCGTACGTTCGTTCGTTCTTTCCTTCCTTTTTTCGTTCGCTCGCTCGCTCGTTCGTTCGTTCACTCATTCGTTCGTTCGCTCGTTCGTTCGTCTCTCGCTCTCATGGTGACCTTGTTTGGTTGGTCGTATTTTTGCTTGTTCATTCTTTTGCTCGTTCGTTAAACACGCTTGCTCATACATTCAACCATCTCAGTATCCGTTTACATGCTGTTTCAGGAGACACATTCTCAAGTGTGGCCAATGCTGTGCTGGAAGACTTGACAATGAATGCTCTGTTGACTGCCAGAGTTATCGGTCATAGAAACGGCTTGCCGTGTCTAGAACTTTATCTCGTACAAGGCCAGCAGGTATGTGAGCGTATTCATTTAGAGTAACGTTGTGCAAACATTCAGGAGCAGAATAAATGAATAACAAAAAATAAATAAATGACAACATTTAGAGAGAAAACCACATCAACCTTTGCTGATGTTTTGATGCGGGTCTGATGTATTCCCGTCGAATAGGAATTTGGAGTATTGGTTTTTGTGGAAGGAGGAAAAACGGTGAACCCGGAGATAAAACCCTCGAAGAAAAACGGGAACCAGCTACAAACTCAACTTACATATCACACCGGGCAGGAATTGAACATGGCTATACTGGTGGAAGGGGATCGCTCTCACCCCTGTACCATCCCCGCCCCCCCTATAGTATAAATTCCTCATAGTTTGATCAGACTTCACAGCAATATGCATTACCTTAGCAAGTTCGGGCTGCTTTCCTTCTAGCGTCGTTAAACCAAACCAAAGCAATTACAATGGGCAATCCCCCACACATACAAAAAAACACAAGCTGCTTGACGGACTGATGATAAGTATAATGAAATGCACGGAACGAACAAAAACGCTTAAGACAAAGTCGGGACTATTTTAGATGTTTTCATTGACTTGACTGACTGACTTCGAACTGATTGATTAACTGATGGTGTGACTGACTGACCGACCGACCGACTGACTGACTGACTGACTTCGAACTGATTAACTGATGGTGTGTCTGACTGACTGACGGACTTCAAACTGATTGATTAACTGATGGTGTATCTGACTGACTGACTGACGGACCGACCGACCGACAGTTCAACAGTTCAAGCGAGATAGGTCGCAAGCTGAGCAAACGTTATCGAAAATCACGAGTTGCTGGAGAGCCGAGAGTCAAGAACGGCGTGGAGAAAAGTCTGCGAAGAGTTAAACTCTAACATGGAATCTAACAAGACTTACTAGAAGTGCATGATCTTGTGAAGCTTTGTGACGTATATTTCAATCAGGAAAGTTTTGGCTAAAACCATGTTGGTCTGGTGCGACCACTGCCAAAATTTGGAACTTGCGAAAGAAATACAACTGTTTGTCTGTCTGTCTGTCGAACTGATTGACAAAGTGACGGTGTGTCTGAGTGACTAATTGATTGACTAACTGATTGACTTTGTTTTGCAGACAATCCTGATTAACAGGGAACTAGTGAACCGCGGCTTGGCTCGTTGGGCAGAAACTTGACGACAGTGAGAGTTTTATCACGTTTATCCTGGCCAAAGCAGCCGTTAAAATTTGCTTGTTCAACGATTTCCTGAGCAAAGGAGGAATCGAGCAGACAAAGCTAGTTGATAAGTGTATTCTAAATTTGGTTTGAAATAGAAAATGACGAAATTAACGGAAGGAAACTTTGGATTGTAATTTAATTTAATGGAAAGGGAGAGATTGAATGGCCAAAGGCTTGTTTACTTGAATGAAATTGCTAAAATTTCCTTGGTCGATGGCTCAATTTATTGTCAAGTTGAGAGCGAGGTTGATATAGTGAATACCCTGGTGAATATGCTATATTTGTCTTCAAAGTGAAGAGATTTTTATGTATATAACAAAGTTGTTGCTTTTTATGTTCTTTCGTAGCGAAAGGCTAACTCCATTTATGACGTAATTGAAAACAATTAGGTGAACATCAGTTGACAAGGCCAAAGGCCAAAAAAAAATCATTTTGGCCAGAATATTGCCTAGTCAGTTTAAGCCATTAACCATTTTGTGATCGTATTATTTATGATTATAATGGGCCCTTTTGAATTAAGAGAACAAAATGATTTACATTTAAGACATTGTAGAGTATTTTATTAGAAGAAATGACAATTATATTTTAGCCAAAATGAAATTCATGCTACCAAATGCTCAAGTATAATAATATATAAAAAGAAAACATTCTACTTCATTCCCAGACCTGTTTACATTGTAGAGGAAAACGTTCAATTATCAAACGATGTTTAAAAGAAAGCTAACCACTCGCACGTGGTATTTTGAAATACTGCTCAGAATTTTCACTTCTAGAATGTTCAAGTGGTGTCATGAAATTCATGATTATTTGTAATTAATTTTCACAGCCAGTCACAGCCAATAATAAATTTTGATAGCTATTTGACGTCTGTGTTGGTTGTTGGTTGGCTAATGTTTTCAACCAATTACAAGGCCAGCTTTATGACGTCATGTTTTGTTGGTTTTAAAATCTTGTCAGCCAATCACAGAGCTAGTAATTATTTTTTGAGAGTTTCTGACGTAAGTGTTGGATTTCCAGTCTTCTCAATGAGCCACTAATGTAAATTTTTGACAGCATTTGATTGGTTTTCTCATCTTTTCAACAAATAACGAAGCAAATAGTAGAATTGTTGACAGCATTTTGGCGTCGTTGGCTTTCCAATCTTTTCAGCCAATCACAGACTATTAATAAGGTTATTGGCAGCTGTTTGAGCTCTCTGCGTTAGTTAGGTTTCCAATTTTCTGTGGCCAATTAGAGCCTGTTTTTCAACAGCTTTTTGATGTCTAAAAACTAAGAAAATCTCTGTGTTGATCATGATGACAACTCGCTGTCAGACGATGTCGTTTAGCCTTAATTTAGGACACCCGTTTTGTTAATTGCTCAAAGTTCATTGTAGCAACACCAACGCCGACGGTGATAGCCATCCCGGTTCAAAACTAACTTTATTTTTATTAACGATTCTTGCATTTACGTCGTCCATCTATAACCCCAGCGCCCGCATGGGAGACCGCGATCAAAACTGAATTTTAAATATAAACATTTTTCAGTGTAGTTTTTAAGTGAGCCGTGTCACATATATTAAAAAGAGTATATTTGAGCTACTTTTATCGACGTACAAAGCTACGTTTAAATTACGGAAAAAGGTTATTAAAACCGCTTTGAAAGTTTCAAGTTTGTATTTTTTTTTTAGTTTTGCTGTTTCCTGTTTCTTTGCTTGTTTGTTATTTCACTTTTTCTTTTGTTTTTACGAGGTCATAGTTACCCAAACATTCATAATAATGATGTTTAATTGCTGTGATTGAAACTAAAAACAAATGACCAAACTTCTGATTTTTTGACACAGCTCCTTTACGCGATTTAAAAGGATCGTCGATATCTGACTTACGCCAATTATTTTCGACATTCAGGTGAAAACCGCCTTGAAGCCGTCTATCTCGTTTTCTGCCAAGTTCAAATCATGGTGCACTCTTGGTCCCTGAGTCGATGACTTGAAAAAATTGAATATTTTTCAATATGTTCCGTGTTTGACGTAGCTTTAATAGTGCAGCGTACTAAATGAAGTACTAAATGGTTTAAATGAAAGAAGTTCAACTAACTTTGTATCGAATTTTTACTTTTTTGTTTTGTGTTGCTGTTCTTTTGTTTTAGATCTTTGTTTGTTTTTTTCGTTTATTAACTACAACTATTTTCGTTTGTTTCAATTAAAGCCTCAATTACCAAAATTATAAATTAATAAAGGATGTTTTAATATTGGTTAAATGTATATTTTAAATTCTTGTTAGCAAGTTATTTATATAAAATTATAGTAATATTTAACTTAATTTTTTTCCAATCTGGTTATAATTTCTAGTGAAACTGCAGGACAGCTAGAAATAAGCAATTTACCACACCCAAGATCGATGATCTCTACCTCTCAGTAACATGGACCTCCCTGTGCTACAGGCAGTATAAAGTTTAGTTAATTAGCAAACTTGAAAAAACTCAAGTCACCTAGAAATGCTCAATAAACTCTTCAAACTTGTAGATCAATTTTTCATAAGGGAGTTCTTCCTTCCTTAAAGCTTAGTTAATTAGCAACTCGGGGAGGAAAAACACTCTTAAAGATGTAAGACATCTACTCTAGAAATACTAACTGAATAAACTACTCAAACACCAATGGCTATCGACAATAACTTTCTTTTCTTTTCTAAATAACTGCAGAGTTAAGCGTTAATTTAAATCGTACTTCAGTGCGCATGTCAGGCGGTTTGAATTAGAGGCAACGTTCCATTCTCAACCCTAGGGCTCTTTTCTTCCTCCCGGGAAGTCAGTTATGAGCAAAAGACAGGAGCTCTGTGGTCAAGAGTTGCATTGTTAAAAACAGAACACATGTAGATAAACCGAGGTGGACTGGGAATGAAATCAGAGCACAAGGATTACAGCTTGTCAAGCTAACCGTCGTAATGTAATGGCTTCCCTCCCATGCAAGACCATTTTTTCCACTTCTCTGTTTTCTTTTTTTTCCTTTTCTTTTCTGTTGTAGATTTGTTGTCTTCTCTTTCCTCCCCCTTTAGCTCTGTTACTATTCTAACAGACGGAAATTGGCTTACTGTGAATCGGTCCGTATCAACTTTCCCGGCCCATCTACGCTTGTAAATGCTTCGACAATTTCTCCTCAAGTTTGAACACAAAACGCGCGATTTGGAAGGCGTCATGAGGCGTCCATAAATGTCGCGCCTTCTTAGTGGGCTCTGCGTCTCTCGCCAGTCCTCGCAATTTTTACGCTTATCCAGAAATTCTTTCATGGCGCCACTTTGCCTTTCGAGCCGGGAGCTGTTCTTCAGCCCATTAATATGCTGTAGGTCGTTTTTAAAGACTTTAACAGGCAGGGTAGAATTAATCAATCCATGGGTAGAATATTAATCCAGTCTCCAGTGTTCCTAACTACAGATTTCGTGCACAATTTTACAAGGCGGAATTTTGTATATACAAAGTAAATAATTTTTGTTTCGGTCTATTTATAATACTTAAAATTACTTAAATACCAGCCGTATTGTCTAGATGTACATGTAAACGCTTCATGCTGGGCAAGTGAGTCCAGCAATTATGGCAATGCTCCTCTGGTAATTCTTTTTATGTCCAACAATCTCTGTTATGGAAAGCTAGCTAAGCGTAGTTCAGAGTTCTTTTTCAATCTTCTGTCATATCCATTTGAAATTTTTTCATGCGTTCCGCAAATTTGCTTTCGAGTTTTCTGAAGACACGAGTTCAAAGTAACGAGCATACTTCAAAAATGATATATTTTCCCAACAGCCAAGGTCTTTACAAGCAACAAGTCAGCGGGTGTACTTCGGGTATAATACATCATGTAAGCGGGTAACTAAATATTTCCTTAATTTCCATTGTGAATCATTGCGTGAGGTAGTGTACCTAAGTCAATATTTTCAAACCTCCCTCGGGCAATGGAACAACGGAACCGAAATTTCGCTGTTGGATTGTCAAAAAAAGTGAAACGGTGGAAAAGATCAAGAAATTTTGAGAACAGCAACTGATAGGTAGTTCCAAATTGATTTCAATCAAATACCTGAAGCGAAGTGCATACCTCGTGCCTGTCTGCATAAACACATGTACAACAATCAATAGATATCAATTAGCCCATTTCTAATTGACCCTTTTGTTGTGTTGGCTTGCTAATAATATGAACTGGAATCTATCTATTGTCGAATTTCTTACGGCTTTGAAGAAAGTGTTTTATTAGGCCATCAGAAGCACGCTTATAGTCTTCGACTCTACAAAATTTGGAGCTCGTCCATGCGTTAAGAATGTCAGATTCTGATCTGCTCTACGCCTGAATTGAGGAGCAAAACAAACACTTTTCACAGCCCAAAAGCGTCGAAAGAGTTATTACCCTCAGCGGAAACACCAGTTTCTGTGAACTTACTGAACACCTTACACAATTCGCAGTAAAGCCGTTTTCATTGTTGAACATTACAGGTTCTTTTCTCAACATACCAATTTGCATTTCTTGCTTGGACAACAAAGATCCACAAATTTGCCTTAATCCAATGCTATTGGTGGGCAATGTGTGTTAATTATTTAAGCTGTTAATTGCACCACTTTCGGCTTATCAATGTCTCACGTCACAAAGGCAAGCTTCGCTGCACTTTAATGAAATATTAATGTTTTAAAGCATTTTTATTCGTTGCTTCCTAGCGATAAACTCTATTTTGGTACACATGTCGTTTGTCCGCTCAGGAATCGTATATTCATGACGAATACAGTGTTTATTTCAAAAACAACTAGAGCATGAGAGTTTTTGTGCTGTTTGATGGCGTAAGATATCTACTAGACGTAGAAGTTGGCCAGACTGTAAGCGATATAAAGAGCATCCTTCGTAAGAAACTCGATTTGGACACGGTGCAAAACGAAGATGGCGAGAACGACATGCTTATGGCGATCAACTACGCTGGATCAAACATGGAAGACGATTGGGTTTTCACGGATATTGCCATTCCACCTGGAGCCACGCTTCGATGTGAACTGCAAGAAAACGTTAAAACGTACCTCAACGTGATTTGTTCGCATTCGAACGAAACGCTTAGATTTACAGAATGGTTTGACGTGTGGGAAACGAGGACAGGTATTCTGAAAACGATGATCACCGAAAAAACAGGATTGCATGTCAGTGTTTTCCGTCTCGTGTCCGCCGAAGGGAGAGAGATGTATGACTGCCACCCGTTGAAGAAATATTCCATCGACTACGGAGACACGGTCCGTTTGGAAACGTGGAACGGCTGGAGCGCGTTTCTGCAATCCGCAACGTTGGGTCAACTCACCCCCACCATGAAACATATGGTTAGCATACACGATGATCCGCTAGTGTTTAAATATCAGCTTCGCGTCGCGTTGTTCATCGCGGCTCACTTCAACTACACGCAACTCGCGGCTCAGCTGATCAAAAGCGGCGCGCGTTGCGACGAGCCCGTTGGCGAGCATCCAGTACGAGAGTGGTGTAACAAGGAAGCTGTTCACCCCGATCACTTCAAAACCCCGGTTCACGAGGCAGCCCAGCACGGTAGCCTCAACTGCTTGCAGAAGTTCATTCATCACAACTACGCGTGCATCCTCGCTAAGGACGGCAACGATCTGACACCGTGTAACATCGCACGCAGGTACAACAAAACCGAGTGTTTTAAGCTGCTTATTGCCGAGCAGTTTCGCTCTCGTAGCACGTCCGGTCTCACACTGGGGATATATTGGCGTGTTAGAAAATGGTGTGAACGCGCAAGGGATCGGGCCATCGTCTTTCACAAACATTCACCTAATCCCCTTCTTCTAGCAATGGAAAACAGAACTTATAGGAACGCTGTAGTCGGGCAAAGGGTACAAATAGATGGCTTCGGGGAAAATATGCAGGCTGGCACATCGAAACTACAATTTTCTTTGGCACTTAAAAGTGGTAAAAATAAACCGCCGACAGGTGCAGCACTGACATCAGTACAGACAGATAAATATGGTAATTCTTCGGGAAGCGGTGAGTTTCAGGGTTTGAATAAAAACGACGAAAAAAACGACAAAGCTGATTCGGAAAACTCTTCAAGTGAATCGAACGAAGAAGCGAACAACGACAGGTCGACATGTGGTAATTGCTTGCTCCCCTCTGTTTCGAAACAACGTTACCATGGCGAAATATCGAAACTTGAAACCTCCATGAGGGAAAAGTTGCAAATTAAGAATGCGAATCGAGAGCAGCGTAGTGCGTTTACGAACCAGTACAAAGCGTACAGGTGGAAGGAGCCTTCAGACAAAGACGATTACGAAATCTTGTGTTTTTGCCAGTCGCACAAAGAAAAACAAGCGAGCGGCGAATCGCGTAAAGAACTTCGCGAGAGTATGCCACTGATTACAACAAACACCAGCTTGGTTGGTGTAAACAAAAGCGACATAAATATAGATATTCAAATTGCCGATGATTTTGAGAGTTCGAATAAACGTGACTTTTTTGTCACGCAAGAAGTCGCAGTGAGTCCGGAAAGGCGACGCAAGAAGCGAGAAAACGCCAAAAGGGAGGAAACAAATGAATCAGAGAATAAAACTACGGACAAGGTGCCACCGATTAAATCTCGCGGAGAGGATTTGAGTGTGAATCATTTAACAACAGACGACTATGTTCAAACGAAATCAAAATCTGCCAAGAGCTCAAAAAGCGACGGAGCACTTCTCTATAAACAACGGCGAAGAACCCGCTCCCTTAACACAACGAAACGCCTTCACAGCGCCAATCAGCGCCCTAGAGCTGCGTCCTTTGAGGATTTGAGCCTGCAGTCAACCCGCTTGTACAGCAGTGTTACCGGACAAGACATGCACGAGGCGGCGAAAGAGAGTATGGGTGTTGCAATGACTTTCAGAAAGAAACGATGGCTGCAACAGGTTCACATGGCTATCGAGCTCAATAATAATACTTTTAACAGAGAGCTTCATCGGCACAGAGAAAAGTACAAAGCAGAGCACGCTGTGGGAAAATGCAAGTTTTAGCCGAGAACGTACAACTGTTCTTTTTAGGCCCCGTGCACACTATGCCGGGGAAATGTGACTATGGTATGGACGGGGACTTGGGCCCGCAAGCAAAATGTAACTCAGTCTAATTGTCCAAGCTAATGGCTTGAAATGAAATTTTCTACGGTGGTCAACTTATCTTAAAAGTCAAAATATTGCTTGTTCTGCGGTAAAAGTCTTAAATGTTCCCGACTCAACACCGTATTCTATGAGTAATTTTTTTTAGGAATTCATTATAAAATTTGTTTTGACTGTTTTGGTTGCCGAGTTAAAAATAACTTAAGTGTTTATTTCAGCGCCAATTATAATCCTTCAAAAGTTCAGACTCGATGAACCGCAAAGGCTAAGCTTTCGAAAGGCTTGGCGAAACGGAGTCGCAAGTGGGCGTAAGTCACCGCTTGGCCTTAAGACTGATCAACAAAATAAAAAACTTTCATTCTTAGTTTTCGTTACTGGGTTATTCCAAATACTCCTGGAAAGAAAATGTGTGTTTCATGTGTGTGGATCCACCGATATTAGCACACTGGTTTATGTCACAAAACTCACAAGAGTTTCTGATAGTATAGTCAATTATTAAATTAGATGGCAGTTAAACTATAAAAGACATAGTGCTCAGTGTTTCCAGTTCATTACTGCAATATTTATTTAAAAAAGATAAAGGCATACAATTTATGTATTTTTGAATATATTACGTATTTTTTTTCGTCTTTTTAAAAAGGCTGAAATCACTGTATATTTTAGTTTAGAATTTATTTCATGGAAATCAGTAAATTTATACAATAAATATATTAGGCAGCAAGCACGTGTCTGTCATTGGCGGTTGACATATCTTTGCCGCACACACAAAAAAAAAACAAAACAAAAAACGGTGTTGGCGCGAGTAAACCAATGATAAAAACTGTAGACGGGGTGTTTCATTCCAGGGAAATAATACAATTTCTAACAAAAAAGCTATTGAAATAAGTATATATATATATTGTCCACGGCTTACCTGATTTGATAACAGTTATACAAATTGACGCTGGAAGGAAAGGCCGGGCCTAAAACAAAGAAGACAGACTGCCTTAAATCGTTTTGTTTTTTCACCTGCCCTTGTTGTTTTCGGGTCGCCAAATGGCGCCTAGTCCGCACCGCGGCAGAGGAATGTTTCACTCTGAAAACACATTAAGCCCGATTTACACGACAGGCGTTTTAGGCACGGCACTCCTAAATTTTGTTACCCGTGCCCGTCAAGTTTCCATTTACACGACAAAATTGTCTTGATTTAAGGCACTTGTCATTTTCTTTTGGGAACCCCTAAAACGAGAAACGGCACCCCCAAATTATTGAGCCTGTCCATGCATGTGTTTGCGGTTTATCACTTTGAGGCATGCGCTTTAAATAAGCCGACGTTTGGCAAGATGGCGGACATCCCAAGATGTGGTATTTTCTAGTTCTATTTGATGTAGAAAAGAAAAGAAATCAATTATCATAAATATGATAAGGAAGGAAACAGTACTCTTCCATTTTCTTCTTTTATTTTATTTATTTTATTTTATTTTATTTTTATTTTTGCTTATCACAGCAAAAAGCCTTAAATGTGCACATCAAAATATATATCATTGTGGCCTTATGTTCATTTAGCACATATGATGCACAAGCTTTCTAGAAAAGAGAACTAAACTTAAGTATGCAGTTAATATCCTGACTGAACTTTGTTTTGTCTGAACTGTGTTTTGAGTATGTCGTTCAGCCATTGTGTCCGTTACTGATAGTGGATTAACACTAGGTTTTTGAGGCATGAATCCATCCATTTTTGTAAAGAGTTTCCATTCTTTAGCCCTATTTGTTCCACTCCTCCGTTTCTTATCTTTTT
>OMLO01001444.1_pt1 | contig 18261 bp, 10 predicted proteins | sample 1674811 | NCBI WGS metagenome assembly OMLO01 (sample SAMN06265003, study PRJEB25207) | coral metagenome | isolation source: Coral host | place: Mexico:La Bocana,Puerto Morelos, Mexico | collected 2008-11-13 | reverse complement strand
AGGGAGAGATTCTCAAATTCGCGGTCGAGCAGATGCGGTTGATGAAAGGCGTACACTATCATGATGAACTCGAAGACCTCAAGGATAAGCAGATTTCCACAGATCAGCATCATGGTTAGATAGTTCTCGGTGAACAAGCCCTCGAGTGCGCACGTGAAAGGAAGGAAGGACGTGAACAATAAAGACCCAAGGTTGAGCCAGACGAGTACATCATCAACTCGGGACAAGATTCGAAAGCGAAGAACATGCGATTCCCACACTGCGCAAATCACGAGAAATCCGACCAGATAGATGAGTAACCGAGGCCATTTGTCTTTGAGTTGATCTTCTAGACTGCTACTCACATCTGTCTCCTCCAGTTTCCGTATTGGCAGAACTAAAATTGTTGCCACTATGGCGAACACGGCGTCGTTGAAACCTTGCAAACGGTTCAGATGAAGCAGACCTACTTCCTCTGACATGGCGCCTGTTGTCAGTAGCAAACTTAAAACTATTAGTCTATATGCAGTTGGGATGGTAACCGTCCATGATATTGTTAGGGTCGTGGCCTGGGTTCCAATTTACTAAAGATGGCGGCGGATTCGAGTCAAATCTGCTTTTGTAGATCCCCTACATTTCACATTTCGTGAAGGGAAAAGTTTCACATTGGTGAGAAGCGAGGAAAACTATCTGTCCTGGAGCAATCGGTGCGACTAGAGGTCTGCAAGGTGACAAAAAAGTGTTCCTAAAACATGCTGGCAACCACAGCAAGCGATATTTTTGGGACCACTTTGTAGTGAAATTTGAGACATTTATTGTCCAACTTAGGCTAATGACGTATTTAAGCTTTTTTGGCGGGAATTTCGCGCGGGTCTTTCTGCTCAACTGTCTGTCAACGACTGACTGCAGAACGTTTCCCTTGCGACTTGATCGCCCGGGGAGGGGGGGGGGGGGACTCCTTGGAATTTTTGGGGGGGGTGTGCCGCCCACATCTCCGAATCTAGACTCACTTTCAGACCAAAAAATGCCATTTTCCACACCCGTTTTCAGACCTGGCCTCAAAAATCCATACCTGTTTTCATTTCCAGATGTGACTTTAGGAAGTCGTTGCATTATTAACAAATCTACCACAAGTTGTAACAAATAAAGCGTTGCGGTTACAAATTTTCCCTCTGGCTTTGTATTACGCGATTAAGCGTAGCATACAAATCAGAGCTGAATGGAAGTCAACGTAACAAAGATGAAGAGGTAAAATTTAGCTGGAATGATATCTTTCATCTATTTCTCTTTGTCTCTCACCAGTTACTCGCCCTGGTTGCTGAGAAGAAAAATAAAGTTCATAAGCTTTCGTGAACGCTCCCCCAATAACCATACCCACTTTCAGACCAAAACTGTGTTCAAAATCTATACCCGTTTTCAGACCAAAACGGGTATAGACTCACTCCCACCCCACTGTTGTATCTCCAAGTTTTATAGCATTATCCTTGAAATTTTCAAATTCAGAACACAGATTTCATACTCAGACCGTAGGCCTGTAACAGAGGGAGGGGGGAGGGGAGGGGTTGTCATATTATATAAATAAAACAAAGATTATTACAGTTAAATGGCAATCAACAATTTAAAAATTACAAAAACATTCCCATAATCTGTAAGGGGGTTTATTACCCTAAATAACTGTAGTAGAAATTACAGATAAATTTTTCTTTTTTCTTTTTTTTTTCCTTTTCTTTACTAACATTTTACATGTATATCGTATATATATCTATATATATTGTGGGAGGAAAAAAACAAGTAAACTACACTTTTATCCCGACAAGCCTGTTTCGTGATTGCTCACTCATCTGATGAGTGAGCAATCACGAAACAGGCTTGTCGGGATGAAAGTGTAGTTTACTTGCTTTTTTCCTCCCACAATATACTCTGCTCTACATTTATGTATTGAGCACTGTTTTACGAAAATCAAATTTTACACTTTATATCTATATATATAATGTTTTTTCTCCCGCAGACTCATCTGTTTGTTATTAACTATTAGTGTTGTTACATTTTATTAGATACCAGTCTTTTTCTTTTTCTTCGTATTTAAATTTCAATTGTAATCTAGTTAACGGTCACTTCTGAAGATGTATGTTGTAACATACGAAACGTCAAGTAAATGAACATTGTTTAACATGCGTTTTACTACCATGTTTATCACCGCAGTTTGCATTTTATTTCTTACAAATAAATTTATTTTCTTATAAAATAAAGTTGAAAGTTTGACTGATGAAGTAAAATGTTTTTAATTGATTTGCCCTTGATGTGAGGATATTAAAACTTTTTTCCACCATCTTTAAAACTCTTCTTCAAACTGGTACCTGCAAGTGCAAAAAGTCATGTAAACAGTTGCCTGTCAATACCAACATAATAGTTAACATTCCTCAGGAAAGCCCTGCATTGTGTGCAGCACCAAAACCTTTATCCCCTGCAGGGGGGGGGGGGGTTACTCCCTTATATGGGCTATATAGGTATGTGCAGCCCCAGAGGGTATGGTTTTTTCGGTCATAAATTGGGTATCAATTTTAGCCATTTTGCCGCCATTTTGGTCATTTATAGGGTATCGATTTTTGCACTGTATTCTTCATTTCGGTTTTTTTTAGAAGAAGCTACTTCTTCATCATGCCTTCCTTCTCCCATCCACACTTTGCCATCCTCTACTCCATTTAAAGCCTACTACCCAGGCTAGATAAAGCCAGCAACCAAAGCCATTCCCCTTATAATGTTAGAGTCAGATCATAAAAAGGGTATCAATTTTTTGAATATAGGGTGAAAGTTTCTAAAGAAACTGTGGTGCTGCGTCGGTGGAGGTAACAAGGTAATTTGGAAGGGCTAACGCTCGAAACGTCAGCTTTATAACTTGTTACGGTGGCCAATTTACATTTTAAACTTAGTTGATATAACTAAATTATCAAATTTTTGGTCAGGTCATAAATAGGGTAGGGAAAATCACAAATTTTGGTCTTAAATAGGGTAAGGGTTTTGGTAAGAGGGCCGCACACCCATACCTAATTTTTCTGGGAGTACCTTCCCCCCCCACCCCCAGGCCTTTATCAGTGCCTACAAGACTGCTTCTGATTAGTTCATCTGCCTCTCTCTCTTATCTTTTTTCATTGCTTAGAGTGATGTGAAGGTCTTTTGGAGTTAAAAAATCAGAGTGCATATGAATGATTTGGTATATATTATTGACAGAAATTTCATGAATTTAGTCATAGCTATATTGTAATCATAATTTTTACCTTAAATGCACTGGATTGATTTTTTTTCTTTCATTGGTGTGCAGGTAATCGCGAAAAAAAAGTAATATGCCATTTCCAAGTTGGATTTTGCATCGATCAGTGTCAAAACGAGTCTTTGTGCAAGACCATTCATATGAAAATGCTCTGGTTTATTTTCATGCAAATTAAACTGACCAAACATTAAGGTTTTGCACGAGGACTCATTTTGACACACAGAGGTGCAAGGTACTTGGAAATAACCTGTGACTAACACTGCACAGATGAGTCTTTACTCTTTTTAATCAGCAGTCTTGGATAGTTCGAAAACTGCAAGTGAAATATCAATTCTAAGGACTTGGATGCACCTGTAATCTTGTGTCCATGCCTGAAAGGTCCTGGGATTTAAAATAAGATACAAACAATGGGCTGCATTTAGTAGCAAATTACATGTTGTCCTATAATTTCAGTAACAAATACACTCAACCAGGTTCTCTGAAAAAAAAAGAGAAAAGAGAAAACAAACTGAGAGGAAAAGGTACCTGAAAAGTGCCAGAAGTTTGTTTAACTAACCCTCACCTAACGTTGTACCCAGATCTCCCTCTGTTTGACCCTTGGCCATTGAGGAACTGGGTTCAAGATCAAGTTAACCTTGGTAAAGAAGTCCAAATACGTTTCTCATGTACCATATACATTAAATCTGCATAGCATACTAATGACCAAAGAACCTTTCAAATTATTATCAACAGATAAGTGCAAATTAATGAACACACCCAACAAACATTATTAAAACACATTTATTCTGAAAATTACAATTGAAAAATTTTACCTGATATAACAAATATATCTAATTTTTAAATAACATGACTATCACTTTTAAACAAAAATATATACCTAATGAAACTTTTCCAATTAACTTCACTTTCTTTAAAGAAAGTTAAACTCTCAAAGGTTATTTGTTGTAATGAATTTTGATGATTTTGTAAATGAAGTGAAAAAAATGTTTACTTTTCATTCTAACTAACTAGTAGACTTCTAAGCAAAACAGACTCTACAATTGAGGTTTTTTGTATATGCAGTATTTAAAGGAAGCTGTGTCGAAAAAATGTGCATATACATGAACCACTTTGATTGACACTGAAGGTTTGTTAACCAATGGAAATCATATGACTCATAACCACATGCTGCCGGAAATAACTTGTAAAACTGGAACATCCATATTTCAAAAATCTATCACCACTCCTGTGCAAAACAGTGAAAGAGGAGGCACTTCCCAAATGAGGTATCATTCTCAGTGTTCAGGTGTACACATATTGAAACAGGGTAGGTATTTCACAGGGCAGGGAAAAGGGCAGGGAAATCGGGAATCGGAAATCAAATTCCCCCCCACCAGGAACTGAACAAATAATACTTTTGTTTTGGTTAACATCTCTTCTGAAATGCTTGATGTCCTCTTGTTACATGTATATCATTCACTAACTTCATTCGAAAGGTTTAGAAAAGGACGCAGTGTCCTTAACTAGATATGTAAAAGGGGAACCTTTTTTCAATAAAAGGTACTCAAAAGGGGTAGCTTCTTTGTAAAATTGGTATAAAAAAAGGTAAGAGGTTGGACCGCAGAGTGAAGCCTCACAGTGGAAAAAAAGAAATTGTTCTGAAGAACCCCTCTTCCCAAGGGTTCAGGTCAATTTACATTACAAGATTACAGTGGAACCTCAATATAACAAAGGGCCAAGGAACTGGCAAAATATGGTTGCTATAACAAGGTTTCATGGTAACAAGGTTCTTTTCCGCATATAATTTTACTATTACTGGCGTGAGGAATTTTGTTTGTTATATTGAGGACTTTGTTACATAAAGCAATGTTAAATTGAGGTTCCGTTGTACCAGGAACTAAATCCATTTGCCACCCCATGTTTAATCTGAACTTCTAATTCTTTCCATGTCTTTGTTTTTTAAATTTAAAAGATTAAGAGCAAGTTCTGTACTATGTTTAAATAAATGAGCTAAAACTTAATCATATTTGGTTCAAATAATTATTGTCCTTAAAATGTTCAGTTTTGGTTTGCATAAAGATTCCCCATTTCAACAAAAAAAAATATAAAAATATTCTACAAATTGTTTAAAATAATACAAAAGTATAAATAAAACATTGACTTTGAAGTTCAGTGGCGGACTGTGTACAAGGCAGTAGGCTTATTTGATTTTAATCTGCAGCAGAGTGCTCACTTGGTATCCAGAGACAGTGCTGGGAATCATTTAGATATCAGAGAAGACATGAATTTTTAAAGAGTGTATGCCAAAATCTTGGGTCAAACTAGCTACTGGTAGTTACACTCTCTACTGTATTGTCATAACAATTTTTTATAAGCACAGTTCACTTAACCAGTATTGCCACAAGGCACCAAGTGAGAATTGAGGCTATGATGAAGGGGGTTGGATAAGGGTTGGGGGTAAGGAGCAAGTATTTTTCTGGGGGGCTTTGTGTGAAATGTACTTTTATAAGCTTACCACAATAAAGTTGCACTGCTCAAGGCGAATTAAATGAGGTTTTTTTTCCAGTAGGGCTTTCCAGTTGCTGTAGTTTTATAAAACACTTCATAATGCCTAATGCAACAACTTCATTAAACTGCTAACGAATCTGATAAACTACTGTCTCCTACACCCTTCTTTTGTATCCTTAATCTGCTCCTATGTGGTGGAGGGATCCAAGTCTCTACATCTGGGTCAATAGCAATGTCGTGCCTCATCACACCAACCTCTCTTCGGCCAAAACTTAGCTTAAGCGCTAGAAACAAAAATGGGGTCACAAAGACAGCAGCATGATAGGTTATATATACTGCCCAGTTACTGTGGCTCAGAGTGGTGTAATACGCCACAAGGCTCATTAGAGGTATAACAGTGAGTTTCAGAGCCAAGTAGCAGTGACTGGTTTTGGAAACAGATGGGTGAACCTTGGTTTCAAGATGGCTGGGGCCTTTCCACAGTGCAACAACGAAAATGCCAGCTTGAGACAAACCCGCCATGGCTATAGCCACGGAGCCACACTGGACGGCGAGCTTTGTGCTGTCACTGACGTTGTTTGGGTCATCAGCATATCTGTTTAAAATGGCAATGAGAAAAGGGAAGAAACCAATGAAAGCCAAAGAAATGTTGTTGAATACCAGCATTAGTTGATTCATTGTTTTGATGCAGTGAAAGAGCGAATGGTGAATGAACCACAGTAATGCAATGACGATGAAGTTTGCAGCGTATACTAGGAACTTGGGCCACATTTTCAGAACAGTTTTATCAATCCCATTTTTCTCGACACCTGAATCGCTTGGAAAGTTCTCGGTTGTTATGTCTAACACAAGCAGAGTTGCGACTATGGAGAACACGCCATCACTGAAACATTCTACTCTCTCCGTGTCGATGTAATTGCCAAACATCAGGTCAAAATCAGCTCCAGCGACACGAATCGCCTTGCACTTTCGAAAGAGAAAGCCAATAAAACGATGAATGCACGGAGTGATGATAACAATGGAGAGCAGAACCCAGGAAGTGGTTGGACTCGCGTGACTTACTGATGCCGCCAGGATATACAGCAATGGATTAAGTAGTTTTTTCGCCAGCATATAGTCTCTTCGTTCTCTCTGTTGCTCTTTAGGCAGCTCCTGCAGCTCCTCTATGAGGAGATAATCTCGATGAAACGAATACAAGATGATAGCTACCTCGAGAAGTTCAACGATAAACAAGTCGAAACAAATTAACACCAGAGGAAGGTATTTCTCTGGATATTTTCCCTCCAGTGCACAAGCGAACGGTAAAAACGAGGTGAACAGGAGCGAAATAAGGTTCAACCAAACCAGCACATCGTCTATGTGTGCAAGAATCTTAAATCTATGCACGTGAGATCTCCAGACGGAGCAAATAACAAGGAAAGACATGAAGTACACCACAAGCTGAACCAGTCGATCGTTGAGCTCATCTTGAAGGCTGTTAGTAGAGTTTACCTCCAGTCTCCGAATTGGGAGGATCAAAATTGTCGAGACTATGGCAAACACCGCATCGTTGAAACATTTCAGGCGGTTCAGATGAACCACATCACGCTGTTCCACCATGTTTCCACTTACTTCAAAATCACGTGAATCACAAACTCGGAAAGGCACGAAATATTTCCGAAGATGTCCGAAGATTTTGTTTTCGTAGTTCATCCTCGTGCCATAATTCAAGATGGCCGGCGATACGAAAGAATCGAAAGAATTAAACCACGATAAATGCAAGGAGATAGACATCTTTGAGGCTGCACAATGTGGGTAGGTGTGAGAGAAGCAGTTGGCGAACTTAGGGTTCCTCAAAATAACACTGACTTAGAAAATGTGACTTTTAAAGTGTCTTTTTGACTGCTCGCATGAAACTAATTAACGTTTTCTCGTAGAGTCAAAATAAGCTTACCTTTGGGGCCTCAGAAACTCTCCGTATTTTTAATGAGGTGCTAATTTGAACAGGTTAAAACACATAAGTTAGGGAGCAAACCATTCTTCGTCTACAACAATGTCGCGGACTGTACAGCAGGTACCTTTAATGTAAGTTGAGCTACACTGTTCAGATCTCGATTCGATTGTTTGCAGAAAGCTTTTAAATGTACAGTCTCGATTGTTGGATTTATCATATTCTTATCTTGCATACTGAGTACCTAATACCTGGAAATCATAGATTGAGATGTTGTAACTGCATTTTAAAGTGAATTTTTTAAAAGTATGCGAATATTATAACCAAGTCAGATATTAAATATTCAATTTTCTTGACTCTCAAACACCTGCTATTCTAACTTACGTATAGAAGGTGAGAAACAGGTAAGTCTCCCTTCTCCCTACTCTCTGATCCAATTTTTCACTCCTCTCTACTTTAGATATTCCTTAAAATTATTTCCCCATCCAGGTCCGTCTAGTTCTACACACTCCCAACATTTTCTTTTCTTTTCTCTCATCAACTTTCTTTCAGCCACTTCTCCCTCCTCCCTATTTTGTTGCTCCCCCCACACATACCATTGTAAACTTTTGGTCATGCAGCATGCACTGTGATTGTGACACAGGCTTTGAAACAATGTTGAGTACTCAACATTGCATTTCTTGTACAAAACGTACCAGTAGTAGTAGTGTAACAATGAAAATAGAGACATCATCTGCCCCCTCCCAATGGAGATGCTTACCACCCCATACACTTGCTGCTGCATAAAAAGGAAGGGTAGAAGGGAGGTGAGGGAGCAAAAGCACTCAACAGGCATGAATGACACACAAGACAAACTGCATGTTTGCACACAGTCGGCAAGCAAAACACGTAAACCCTGCAAAACCCTGTACAAGACCCCACAGAGCATGGTTGCCTGAGAGACCGTGTACAGCAGTCAATCAGATTGCAACTATTTGAGGCAGTGGATTATGTCAGTTTTTGATTGAGTCAGTGATTTCAGATCTGTACATTTTTGGATAGGAAATCTCTAATATTTTTAATTGTGCATGTATGTTTGTCTCCAAACATTGCAGGCTTTCCCCACACTAGTGGTATTTGAAAAGATACTATAAAGCTGTGGGGAATGGATGCATTTTATATAATTCTACATCTATAGAGTAATTTTACATAAAGAATGCATTAATGCTGCATTCATAGTGAACAGTATTCCTGATTGTAACACACAAGTTTCGTTCATGAACCTTGACAACTAGTGTTAGTGTTATTTAGAAAATAACCCATTTAGCAAGTATGCGCGCTGATTGGTTTACACCCGCTTTCAGTGTTACGTGCATAGCGCCTATCTTTCGACATCATTCGACAATCATCTTTTGACATCATCTTTCGACATGCTGATTAAAATGAGCCAATCACAACTGATGCATGCCGATGTTTTTTTCATGTCACGTATATGCAAATGAGCCACAAGTTTAAAAGTTTATGTCAGTGGGCTGTGATTGGTGGATTTCGATCCGTCTTGTTTGTTAAGCATGTCGAAAGATGGATGGCGAAAGATATCCGCTATGCACGTAACACTGAAAGCGGGTATAAAACCGTGTTTCTATAACTTGATAGAAACACAGAACTAGCACTAGCTGTTGAGGTAATGATGGTGCGAGCAAAGAGAATTTACATTCTGACGATCAAAGTAAACAAGTGGATTTTGTTTTCTGCATCGCATCATTTTCTAAAAGAAAACATGTTCTCCCTGTTTCTATCAAGTTAAAGAAACACTTGTGAAAGTTAGGGAGAACTCAAAAAAGCTGTAGAATCACTCTCTTGCAGCTTGTGTTCCCACAGCATTTCTCGTTCCCCTAAACTTTCACTTGTGTTTCTGTAACTTGATAGAAACACGGTATGTTTTCTATTTCTTAAACAATAACAAGTAGATTCAATGTTTTCATGCATCTGTTCAGTCATATCAAAATGTAATAAGAACAAAAAAGTGGCACATGAGGCATTAGGGACTTGTGTCACAGAAGTTTAATTCTTACAACATCTTCATGTCTTCTGTGATCTATTACGGAACAGGTACATGGCATCATGGAATTTATATATGAAAGAGGAACAAAAAAGTATTAAGGATATAATCTATACATCTGTCTTCTAGTAGTTAATAAGTAAGAACCAATCAAAATGTGCAAATAGTTTGACTTATTATATATAATATTTTCTTTGGACTTGTATAGTGATACCAAAATGTGCAGGGAACTTGTTGGCCAGCATGGTGTGAAAATCCTCAGAACCTATGACAGTCATGGACACACTCCTTTGCACTGGGCAGCCTTAGGAGGCTACAGCGATGTGATAAAGTTCTTTATAAACTGTGGAGTTGAAACAAATGAACAAAGTCGATCTGATTATGGACCTTATCCTATCCACTGGGCGTGTGTTAATGGTCACATTTTATGCGTGGATCTTCTTATTCAAAATGGAGCCTCTATAGACTGTACAGACAACAAGGGTTGTACTCCTTTAATTATTACTGCACAGTATGGAAAAGCAATGCTGGCTGGATACCTTATAGGCAAGGGTGCTAAGACATTCCTCACAGATCATGAAGGGGATTCAGCTCTACACTGGGCATGTTTTAAAGGTAGTAAATATATGTAAATAAATGAAAATACAGGGATATTGCAGCGAAAAAATATCTACGTATAAACTGGTTCATTGATAAGCACAGCTGGCTTTTCTTGTATATACTTCTGAAATTTCAGCCGGTGAAAAGGTCCTTAACAATCTGTGGTAACCACTGTAGTCACTCTAAATCCTAAGTTGGTCAATAGTAGGGCCTAAATTCACGCCTTACTATTGACCAACTGTTTAAGTTTTATTGATAATAATTACAGAAAAGCATAATACGGTTAAGACTTCCTTTATTTCTACGTACTATGCAAGTAAGAGAGAGGTATGGTGATAATTTATGTGTAGTATTTACTTACATAGTACACAGGTCTAGCAGTCTTGCTGGATTCACCTGGCTGGGCTCATTGTGTTGTGTTCTTGGACCAGACACCTAGTTCTTGCAGTGCCTCTCTTCACCCAGTGGGTTTAGAAATGAGTAATTTAATGCTGGGGGAGGAAGTAGTAATAACATTCCTAGTCGTTATGAAAACCAAGAAACCACCATAAACTTCAGCAACATGAGACACTTGTCCCATCACAGACTTAAGCTTTGCCTTTACCATGTATTGTTAGTAATACAGGGAAAAGATTGATTTGATTTAAAGTCAAGTGTTATAACAGTCATTGAAAATTTGCCAAAGCATCTAAAAGCAAATTTGACATTGACAAAAAATATTGACTAAAAATCCTTCCATTTGTATTTGCAGGTCATAGTGAAGTAGTGCAATTACTGCTGTATTCTGGTTTTGATCCAAAGCAGAAAGACAGGTTTGGTCAGGTATAGTTAAGTTCTATACTGTTGCATTCTTCCATTGGATTTAGAAGATAAATAACATTTTTCCTGTTTCTAGTGAGTTCTAGAAATATGGGTAGAAGTATTTCTTTCCCTTTTTGAGTTCTCCCAAACCCTTTGAAGGTTTCAGTAACTCAATAGAAACTCAATAGTGTGGACACTACTTCTAGAGAAAATGTTTATTAATTTTTTTGTGTAAGAAACATTGTGAGAAAAAGAGAAAATCACTTGCTTATTTAAATTGTCAAGATGCAAAATATCTTTACTCATACCATGACATTTTGCCAACAGTTCATACTTGTAGTTCAATCTGTGGTTCTATTGTGTATTAGTAGAATTCTACTACAGTGTAAGTATACTTATTCAAATACTGTAATCTGATTGCCTGAGCCACAGAACACTATTGGCCATTAGTGTGCAGTGGCTTGATGCAATGTTTCCTCATTTCTCCAAAGTTTTGGAAGAACATTTAAGAACACATGAATAACTAAATTCCTGAGAACACTAAACAGAGGGCATTTATGGTTTCATGAATTAAGAAGCTTGAAAGGTTTGAAAGAAACCAAGAAGACTGCATACACAACTGCAAAATTAATGTCAAATTGACAATTATAACAGTTCAATTTTCATTTTTGGGAAATGATTCAAATTTGAATATTGATAACACTCCGTTTTATTTTCTATTTTCAATTGCCAAGAATATCTCTAACCACAAAACCTTACCAGTGCTTTTTTACCTTTAGTTATCTTTCAAGGTGCCCAAATAATTTGCCAATAGTACAGAACATATAATGTTTGGTAAATTGACAAAATGAAATACAGCTTCCTCCAGTTATAATTTACATTACTGTCGCATGTCCATGAAGGAATACTGCTGGTTACTAGTTGAGCCAGCATTAATCTTTCATTGGAAAGTTCTTTGAAAATTGAAGGAAAAATTGTCAGCCTTCCACATGTTGTTTACTTCAAGTGGTCTTGATTCTATCAATATACATATTAAATACCGTAGTGTCAGCAGTTACTTTAGCTGTTTTTCAGTTAAAACTATGTAAATGGAGAACATTTTCCAAGGATTTTCAAAACTGAGCTGATGAGAAGAATGATGTCAAAACATTAATTTTAAGGTTCGATCTTGTATTACTAAATGCCTTAGAATTGGACCGGAACAAGAAAGTTCAACACAAAATGGCAAGCTGGGCCTAAAAAAATGCATGATTCATGAATCATTTTTTGGCGGGAGGTATTCCTCTTGGGGTGCAAAAATTACACTGGGCAAGTAGATTTGAGAGTCACTCACCCAAAATTTCACTTATGTCCGGGATTGAATGCAAGTATTGTTTAAAAAGTACTTCATGTTTAGCAGCGTTATCTGACATTTTCATATTACTTCATATTTGACATAATTGTATGTGTTTTGGTGTCTTTTCACCAATGAGGACACCTTATGATGGTTATCATAAAGAATTTGAATCTCATTAGCATTCAATCCTGGACATATCTGTAAAAATACAAAGAAATTCAAAGTAACCACATTCATATTAGCAGGGTCTAACTGGATACAATATCTACTTGTATTGAATCTACTATAAAATTAAATTGACAGAAAAGTTTGCCATTTCAGACTCCTCTTCATCTGGCCTGCCTCAGTGGAGACCTAGTCACAGTTGAACACATTGTAGACATGGTAGGCATTGAGTATTTGCATCAGCTTCACCCTCTGTATCTAAAGACTGTATGTACCATCTTATTTTTTAAACTATGGGTAATATAGAAAGCCCTCCCTCTCCTTGTGTGGCAAAATAGTGAAGATCATGAATCTTCAAGCCGCCAGGTGACAAGATTGAAGAAATGTTCTTGATATCAGTGATGACCAAATTCTATTGGAAAAAAATGTCTGGCAAGATTTTGACTGAAATGATTTTAACCAGGTTGTAGGAACAAGTCATATAACTGGATAATTTCAAGATTGTGGGCTGTATAAAGCTTCAGTAGCAGCAGCTTTGCTAGCTACTGATGCATGATACAGTGTATCTTCGGATCTCCACAGTCGTGTCTCTATGACAGCCACCTCTCTACAATGGCCATTTTTTTGGTCCCAGCAAACAGTCCATACATTCGCTCTTATTTTAACCTCTCTTCAACGGCCTCCTCCCCACAACAGCAACTACCAACCTCTTAAACTTGTCCCAACAGCCAAAATAACCTTTCGACAATGGACAGCTAACTTAAATCAACGACTAACGAATGGCATATACAAAGCCCCATTGTTTTTATCATAAAATGTCACCAAACTTGATTTGTACAATGGGCTTAACTAGTCTTATTAAATCTCTCAATCATTTGCATTTAAATCTGTAGTAGGAGTTTTACACTGCCAATAAAGCAAATCTAATCATGTAAGATAGCTTTTCTTACAACTAGCAAACCAGTACTTGAAAGACCGTGCAGTGTAGCTAGCTGTAAGTAAGCCTCAGGATAGCCGAATGCTACTGTAAGTTTTCATTTGCTACAATTCGATTTTGACTCCACTACATACTCTAGCAGAAGGACAATATCAGAATGCAAAGAAAATTAGAAATGACATTTTCAGGCTTTCTGTCCGGGCAAGCTGTATGGACTACAGCATAAACTGACTGTATAATATCTCTTCGCTTTTTCTTCACTTTTGTGCATAATCTCTGTGGGGGCCAGATAAACTATAATGTACAAGCTGAAATGTCATTCTCGCTGGCCCAACAGTGAAGGTGTCTTCTTGCCTGTTGGGCAAGTGAAGAATATGATTCACTAGCGAAAGGTTCTTTAAAATTTACTATCCCTGGGCTTTCATGCATGACTTTCTTTGCATGCTAAATTAAAATATTCATTTGTATTTTCGTGTTTTGAAAGAAAGCATATTTTGAGAAAAACAGTTCCTGTTGCTCCGTCTCAAGGACCGTTATATGCAAACACATTTTTTGAAGCGAACATCGAGCAGTTTCTAGCCATGAAAGGCCTGGGAACAGCAGCATAACCGAAACAGCATGTTGTACGTGTTCATTTTTCAAGAGCTTGTGTGTCCTTCTAATGTACAGGTTTTTTTCCTCCAGGATGTTGAGTTAGATGCTGTTGACAGTAATAACAAGACTCCTTTAAGACTGGCCATGGGGCGAGACCACAAGGACGTTGTGTATTATTTACAAGGCAAACTCAATCGATTTGTCTCCTGTCGCTTGAGGTGTGTCCTTTCTGCATCTTATAAACTAATTAGGATAACTTGGTAAATTTGTGTCGTTATAGATGTGTTCACACTTTTGTATTTTTTGTTTGTGTGGACTTGGTATACAGCTACACTCACTGTACTAGCATGTTGTTGGTTCTTGTTCCCTATCAGTAAAACTTTCTCCAGTTCTTTTGATTTTGGAATAGTTCAAACTGTCCAAACTTAACTTTTCTAAGCTAGTCACGTAAAAGAAAAACAAACTCCCAAAATCAAATCATCAAAGGAAAAAATCAAGCAATTTTTTCCTATACACTACCAACACTGCTTACAATTCTAACTCTACTTACAATACTAACATATTTTTTTACAACACGAATTGATTCTAATAAGGACAAAGCTAAAAATAATACAACTAGCAGATACAATACTGGCAGGCAAACAAGGAAAACGACAGACATTTCTTGAGATATCACTATACTTCACGCGCCAGTTTCAAATTCTCAATCCATTGTTCCAATATTGTTTTCGCTGTGTTATTCAAGTATAATGGGCTTCTTTTTTTTTTATTAAATTCTTCATATTTTCAGAGACATCGTATTTGGCCCGCCTGGTAGATCTAAAGGAGCACTCTTATTTTTATTAGTAAACCTGCTTTGTTGGGGCTATCCTGTGTATTTCTTCTTTGTAAGTACCTTTTATAATGAATTTTGCGCAAATCTAGCTAACACTGTGCTTGCCACTGTTGTGGTGATGGTATATTCACAGAGGTTAAACGCACTGCGCACGCGCTGTTACCGCCATTGTTCCCGCCAAAACTGTCTCAAATTGTCTGAAATTCTCCAGTATTGAGCCAAAAGTTAAGACCGTCCCTGAAAAGTTAAACTTTGTACGCCGTGTAACGTATCGGGCTTAATAATTGTTATGCTTCTAGTTTATCAGCTCGCTATTTCATTTTTCCACTGCTCGTCTTACAGTGCCTTCTCCAAACGTGTTGCAAATTTTCGCTTCAAACTTTTACCAAATTCGAGGCGGTATGGAAACCAGAAATGGCAACAAATTTTTGCGTTCGACTGCTGTGAAGATGAAGTATACGACTGATGGCCTAACAGGTGGTGTTTGGACTCCAGCTCAAGCGGTCTGGGTTCAACACTGGCCGGGCGCTGTCCTCAAATAAACGCCGGGTCTACAAGATCAGCGTTTATTCTAGGTCTCAAAGTCCGTTTGAAGAACTTTTACTTTCACCCAACTTCACGCTCCACCCAGGTTGAAAAGTTGGCACCGGCAAAATTAATGCTGGGGGTAACCCTGCGATTAACTAGCATGTCATCCAGGGGGGTCAGTAGAAATATTCCTGCCTGTCTGCATGGGCCACTGGCCTAACATAGACTCCATTTCACCTGATATGTCACCCAGGCTTGGAAAAGCGTTCATTTTAACAATGAAATATTTGACTCTTCACAGGTTGTTCCAGATACGTGGAGTTACATGCCCTCCACTCACTACTTGTTTATAGCCCTAAATATTATTTTGTGGGTGTCTTTGTACTACTCCAACTCCAGGGATCCTGGATTTATCCCGTGCCATAGTCCCGATTATGACATGGCACTAAAACAGGTACGTTCACGTGACAACTCCGTGTCTCATCGTTAAAGCAAAGAGTCTTTGTTCAGTAAGTGTTTCACTGACTCCTGTGTTTGATTTAACCTAGTTTATCTCTCTCAAAATGAAAGTGACAGGGTGACCTACGCATTTTGAAGCAAGTGGTATAATGTACTTCCTGTCATGTTTATTCCTGTTTAATGCCGTAATAGGTTACACGGCGGGTGGTCACCTTAAGTTAAAACACTCTTAGTGGCACCAAGGAGCAAAATTTCTCACATGAATCGATTTTTCAGCTTCTCTTCCTATAGCGTGGACGGTCTATTTTACCATGGCTGACTACGTGATATTCTCCAGAGAATGGTTCAGTTATCCATGTAAAAATTATTTATTCGCACACGGGAGAACTTGAAAATTAGAGAGCAAGAATTCTCAACAGTATCATCACATGTTCTGAAATGGGGCAACAAATAGTGAAAGCGTGACGAACCCCTGAGAAGGTGTGCGTGGTAAGCTAGACAGCAAACCGCTCAAGCTAAAAAGGAGGGCAACTGAATTTCACAGGCAGGCAAAATTTTTTAAACTGAACGTCTTTGTAAAAAAAGAAACTTTTCTCTGGATGGTTAAACCAGGCAGGCAAACTCATCCTTACAGGTTGTCAGTTTGCCCGGTGTCTGACCCTTTAATGAAACCCCAGACATTTCCAGATTCTTTTTCTGAAGCCTAGATTTGCACACACACTGAAATTCGGACTGCCTTGTCGTTTGTAATGTGTTTGGTTCGTTTAAGGTTCCATTCTATGAAGAATGGCAGGCCAGAACAGGACAGAATCCTCTGGAAAACCTCTGCCACACATGTAGACTGGTACGACCTCTGCGTGCAAAGCATTGTAGGATATGTAATCGGTGTGTGAAACACTTTGATCATCACTGTCCGTACGTCAACAACTGTGTCGGCCTTATGAACAGGTAAATAAATGTCATATTGTACTTTGAAAATTCAACATCAATTTGGTATCATATTGCCGTTATTCCATCTTGACTGATGTATTTTTATAATCAAGACCTTACACGCGCCGCTACAAGTATGAGATAATCATGTATCATTAAATTTTTTTGTCTTCTGATTGGTTCACTCAATCTCAGTTACCAGCTTATTGTGGGGGAAGCGAAAATTCCGTCAAAGTTGAAAGCGGAATAAAGTAGAGCATACATAGGTATTCCATTCGCGCTTGTTGGACAACCAGCTCATATCCAGCGTGCGGTCATGAAATAATTGTTATATTACAGCGAATTTCATGTTTGCTTTATTTTAGTGGGGAAAAACGTAGTAACCTTCGTCATCTTACAACGACGTTTTGTGGAAATGACCGATTACTTTTACAATCACAATGTGGCTGAACTATATTCGGGAAACTCAACCACGCCAATTATGCTGTTCACAATGAGAAAAGGAGATTTATAGGAAGTCTGTTTTCTTAGTATTTGGTTTGCACCTCTCTGTTGTGCTCGTGCTCAGCACTGTGATGAAGAGTTCTCTAAATTATCGCATACAACGCAGGGCCTCTGTTGTTACTTGAGACGGCAGCACTTCGTGGTAGAATAACATTAGGTTTATGACACTTCATTTTATGCAATTAAATATGTGAAATGTCTCGTCTTTTAACAATTGTACACGAAAGACCATCGCAGTTATGTGCGCAAGTTACGCAGCTGCGAAATTACATAAAAACGAAAATACATCCTGGACTTGATTCGAGCCTTTGACCTTACTGGTTATGTTCGGGTTCATTCGCGCTCTCGAGACCGAGTTACGTTTGCTTCTCGAGTTTCGAGGAGCGCGGGGCACTTTTACCGAGTAGCCTCTAGTAATCAAGCCAACCTTGAACCCCAGTCTTCTACCAACTGAGGTATCAGGCCAAATGGGAGCTGCTCAGTTCGTCACTTCACTTTACGTTCTGCAACCGTTATGACATGGTTTGCGCATCTTGGAAAGTCAAGCCTAAATGTTTCAAGTTCGTCGTTAGTAATCCGTGCCAATCTTCTCCATCCTTGACCATCGTTGTTCCTTTATGGTTTATTATTATCTCTTTGGTGTTTTTCTATCTTAGTGAAGTATTATTTTCAGATTTCCTTCAATTTAAAGGTAATTTTGAACGTGGACAAAATGGATCATGTGTACTAATGACACCCGCGATCGACATGTCGGTCGCCGCTCGGTCGACATGTCGACCGATACATGATGGACACTCGACCAACAACAGGCGATAGTCGGTCGAGTGTCGACCGAATCATGTGTCGGGCGATAGTCTGCTGCTAGTC
>OMLO01001442.1_pt1 | contig 18275 bp, 14 predicted proteins | sample 1674811 | NCBI WGS metagenome assembly OMLO01 (sample SAMN06265003, study PRJEB25207) | coral metagenome | isolation source: Coral host | place: Mexico:La Bocana,Puerto Morelos, Mexico | collected 2008-11-13 | reverse complement strand
TTTTCTTTTTTCTTCATTTTATCCTAAAATAAATTCATTTCATCAAGCACTCTTGTCCTTTCCATTTTCTTTCATCTGTTTGCTTAAACGTTTGTATTATATTGAAATAAAAAAAAGACAGCCAGCTTTTTGGTTATAACCAACTAGTTCTTGTTAGCGACCAAGCCAAGATTCTGTTTTACTGCACACAACTTGATCAGTGATTTACTTCAGATTCTGAAATTGTTAAATTTCGAAAGGGAGCCCTTCGACCCCAAATTTCTGAAATTTAGGGAGGAAAGTGAAAGGGAACAGAAATTACCAGTAAGAAATTGTCCTCTTATTTAGAAATTCCGAAAAGACTGCTCCATTCCGACAACTCAATCCGAGGCGAAGAGAAAATGGAATTCTGGACTGCAGAAAGAGTGTTCACTCCCCTTGACCAGCGGTCGGAAAGCGACCTTATGGAAGCCCAAAAATAATATCTTAGAAATAGAAACGATGGAATTGTAGCTGCACTCTAGCTAACTGCCAAACAGATGCTTAATTGAGTTCTATGGTATATTTTTGCATTCAGTCACTTTTTATTGTTTCTAAAAACCAATCAAAAATGAGTCTGTAAAAAGAACTCTGCAAAGTCGCTCGTTTCGTCAGGCTAATAACTTGTACAATATCTAACTTGCCTTTGAACTCCTCTGGCGAGAACCCGATGTTCTGGTAAAACGATTGCTTGTCGTGGACTGGTAACGGATGGTCCGGTGACTCATGTTGTGTAGTCACTTCCTGTTTAAGCTGAGCTATCATCAAGGTAAAGTCTGGCCTTTGTGAAGCATCTTTGTGCCAACAACTCTTCATTATTTGGTACACGTGATCCGGGCACTGATCAGGTTGACCCAGAACTATCCCCTGTGATAAGCAAATTATATTCTCATTGTTGATTGCTCACATTTGTTAATGAGATCTGATGCTTTCTTGGAGGGAAATGTAAAAAGTATTCTATTGCGCTAGATCTTCCACTCTATTTTTACAGACGGATTGATGGTGTAAATAAAAAAAAACAACATGTATCGCTTCATCCGTTTATTGTAGACAATTATTATTGGGTTGCAAGGAAAAAGGAAATTTAAATATAGCAAGTATTTTTTTAATTGATTCTTATGGAAGCCCCTGTGGCGCAATGGATTAGCGTGTTGGACTTCTAATTCAAAGGTTGTGGGTTCGAGTCCCACCAGGGGTGGAATGCTTCTTTTTATTATCATTCTTTCAAGTCAACAACGTTTTTCACATTTCATTTCATTTCATTTGCAATGACGAGCAAATATAAAATCGAACACTATTTTTAAAGAGCAAAAGTACAGTGAAAAAATCCTACGTGATCCATCAATCATAGTACAGACCATTCTGTACAGACAGTTAAACGGTTAAACTGATTCGAATAGACAAAATCTGTGAAAAAAAAAAAAACACTTGCTGACCCCGACGTGATTTGAACACGCAACCTTCTGATCTGGAGTCAGACGCGCTACCATTGCGCCACGGAGTCAACTCACAATAACGTTGCCTAAAATTTTAATATTTAAATACGGCACAATTAACAGTATGTCACGCAATACACTTTTTGCGAATAAGAATGTTCCTTGATATTTTACTGGGGTAATTACACAGAAGTCCAGTAAACCGCAGTAAACCGACCAAAGAGTGTGACTGAGCCATTCGCTTTTCATAGTTGCATCATTTTCACGTCCGCTCTAAATGAATCTTAAAAACGGAGTACTACCCCCACGAGATTCATCAGAAACCTCACAACTATTTTCAAAACAGATTTTTTTCAAACTTTATGGATGCAAGACGAACCTGTTTAATAAACTCCATAACTTCTTCATTTGTGTAGCCATAGTAAGGCTGCAAAGCAAGACTGTAAATTTCCCACAAGAGGACACCAAACGAATAAATATCAGACTCCACGGTAAACTTTCCAAGCAGTAAAGCCTCGGGAGGCATCCAGCGGATCGGCAACATCACTTTGCCTTCCACCTTGAGGAAATAAAAGCGATATTTTTATGCTGTGGCATGATATGCCCGGTCTTAAATAGACTAAATGCTCGGCCGGCAGTCAGAAAATTTCACCGAATTTTCACTAAAATCTTCTTTCAAGTGTTTCTTTAGCAATGCCAAGCGATCCTAAAAATTATTTTGATTTTTTAGTTGACGAAATATCCGAGCGAATTCCGACCGGCGGTTAAAAATATTCACGTAATGCCGACTGAAATCCCCAATCAAACCTATAGAAAGTATTTCATGTTTCTGTAGAAATGTCAAGCGATCCTAAAATTTATTTTGGTTTCACATTCGACGAATTTCATTTAGTCTATTTGAAACCGTGACCGGCAGTCGGATATCACAGCCGGTACTGCGCGATGTGATGCTTTACACGAGCTTGGTAAATTCGTCTTATGTAAAACCGAAATAATTTATGGATGGCCTGACATTTCTTAGGAAACATCAGATAATTTCAATAGGTTTAAATGAGGCTTTCAGTCGGAATTCGTTAACTGAATATTTACTATTCGGTTTGCGCCGAAGTGTTCTAAGTGTCGAGGGATTATGACCACGCTCGGATATTTCGTCAACTAAAAGACCAAAATAATTTTTAGGATCGCTTGACAAAGTTTGAATCGTAAACGTATCTTTTGTAAGCGTTCTCTAAAGTAGCATTCAGCGAACCTCGACGTCAAATCAACTCAAGTAATTTACGCATTCAGTCGTAAGATCAATGCTAGTTTCGTACCCAGACTATTTAATTTTTTTAATTGTAATTGTAATGAATTTATATAACGCATTTTCTATTGACATATTCAAATGCGCTTTACAAGTAAGTAATCTATGGGTGAAATCGGACATCAGCATATACAGGCGCCGTTGGCAGCCGCTATCAGTCCATTAGCGATCTCACCCAGCACATCAATGAATGAAATGAATGAAAACCGGGAAAAACACCGGGAACTATATGCCCTACTCATTCCTGTAAGTGTGTGAGCTTGTGTGGGTCCTTTTACGTCCCACAGGGTTGTGTGAACAGTGAAGAGTTGTGAGACGGGGCTTACGGTTTGTGGTCCTTATCCGAGAAGACTTGAAAGTCTAGCCGTTTGTGGATGTAATTACAAAGGCAGCACTTTCTCCTCAGTTATTTTAAGACCCTGAGTGTTGGTCCGGCCGGAGTCGAACTCACGACCTCCTGCATAGCAGCCCGACGCTCAACCGACTGAACCACCATCTCCTGTCATCTCTGCCCGAGCGGCTTACCTTGTAGTAGTCCGAAGAGTAGATGTCTCTAGACATTCCAAAGTCAGCGATCTTTACGATCAGACCTGTACCCACAAGACAATTTCTGGTGGCCACATCCCTGTGAACAAATCGGAGCATCTGAAGGTGTTCCATGCCAGCAGCGCATTGCAATGAGATGGACATCAAGTCATTGGACGTGAGAGTGACTGTTAACAGGAAAAAGACATATAAATTAATAACTGTCGTCAAGTAAAAGCTATCGACTCGCAAGTAGCAGAAATATCAAGAAGGGGGAGGGGGACAGAGGAGCGTAATAGGATTCAGTCGAGAAGAACATGTTTGCCCACAGTGCCTCCAACTAACATTAACATAATTTAATGTTTATTTCTTATTAATGCTTGACGTTAATTTGAGCTTTATTTCCTTCTCGCAAACTTTTTTTTTTGTTCAGCTTAACTCGCTCAGTTAGAGGACGATCACATGATAAATTACTGGGTAACCAGTAAAACATATTCAACCCTCTTTATAAGAAGGTGGATCTCTTGACAAGACACTGCAGTGATCTCCTCATAGTAGCAAGTATATATTCATAAAGTGTCTTCCTATAAGGGACTTGCCCATAATTAACTTCTACCAAACCTTTTTCTTTCTCGTCGCCTTCAAAGAAAGGTCCGGCTTTTCTGAGGTATTGATTAAGGTCTCCTAGATCCATGAATTCAAATATCATTCCATAAGGTTCTTCATCCATAGAGACTGCTAATAATTCAACAATATTTTCATGGTGTAGAACGGACATCAAAGCAACTTCCTGGATAAAATCTTCCTTGATTTCCGTAGAGCTTCCTTCCTTCAGAGTTTTTACGGCAACCATCAACTCCGCATCAGCTTTTCCCTCATTCAAACAGTACGTCTTCCCTAAAAATAACGAAGTTTTTAATACCTCACAAATTACATGCACATGGGAGTGTCAGTAAGTGAAACTTTGAAACTTGTGAATATTTCTGAAAACAAATTGTAATTACTCACGAAGTACTGTTGTGAGAAACATGCATACCCAAAAATACTAAACCAAAGTTCCCGGATCCAAGGTCCCGTACATACTCTATGCTGGTCAGCGGAAGTTGCTTCATGTCATCAGGATTAAACAGACTCAGGACTTTGCTCTCGTCGAGGGCGTGCATGGACTCGGCTCTAATTCTGTCTCTCATTGTCATAGCTGTAAAAGTTATGCTTTTCAAATCTTTCGACGGTGTCAGCGGTTTTCTTTTTTGTCTCTTCAAGATGCAAGCGGTAACGATGATAACGACAAGAAGAGTAACTGCACCAGCTATCGTCGCAGCTATGGCATTCGTATTGAACTTCAGTGAAGATTGTGAAGATTCCTTCTTTTGCTGGATGCTTGGCTCCTGAGTGAAGTCTGAATATAAAAACCAAACTGTGTAAAGGCAATGGCTTAATGCAAAACAACGATGATTAAAATATTACCGAGAGCGCTTTACAGCGAACTATTAGCACGACTGGTTGGCAAAAATCTCAGTCATACTTGACTTACATTCGAAGCTTTTTCTTTCACTGATGCAATTTTTCCATTTTTCCCTGGTATTTAAAGAAAGGAAAACGGCGATTCAAAGACACGAATGTTACTGCCATGCAGCCAAATTATAGTAGAATCGCCGACGCATAGGTATTGTGTCGCACTTGTTTAAGTTTGTGTAAATTAAAAATTGTAGCAAGGGCTTACAGCATTTCATATAGCGCTAGGTTTATGCTTTCTTTGGATTTATTACAATTTGCTTTCGAATTTTCTCCCTTTATGCTTTACTTCAACTGAAATTTGGCCTGCTTGCAAAAACCTGACTTCATCAAATTGATGACTTCAGAACAAAACATCGCGTAAGAATATGCTTCAGTAGTGGATGTATTAATTGAGTTGTTTACTTACTTAAGAGTCCAAAGCGAATGCAGGTGTGATTCCCAAGTCTGGTGTCAGCATAATAAGGGAGTTTGGTACAGTTTGGCATTGAGGCATGAGCCAGATCCTTCCCTGGTTCTTTATGAAAATACTTTGCCGCTCCCAGCAATTCTCGCATGGCTAAGTCGCACACATCAAATAGAGCTTCACAATCTTCTCTGCAGTAGCTGTAAGGCTCATTGTTTTCGTTACACGGTGGTAAGAAGTATTCGCAGACAAGAGGCCTTAAAATATTTTTACATTTCTCTTGACCATCTATACGATTAATAACATACATGAAGGCCGCTATCATCGATTCCGTTCCATTCACACCGAACCTGTTGTCTGTAAATCGTGGTGTCCAGCGGTGTTCCAACATAGTGACGTTTAACCAACGGTCACACAACGGCCGGTCACGATACACCTGGCACGTGCCCTTGGGACTGGAAATGAATTTTAAAAAGTCCACAGTTTAAACGGGTGACAAAAACAACAGTTCGAAACCAGTGTATCCTCTCCAAAAACTTACTGAAGCCGAGATTAAGATTAAATAACCCTAATTATTTTTCTTAAGGCTTTTGTCTTATCTAGATGAAGTCGATGAAGAGAAAGATTTCAAATTTCTTGGCCTCCATCCACTTGAACAAAACTTACCCAGCTGTGGTCCTCAGAGTTTCCGTGGTACTTGGGTTCTTTGTCGTTGGCATGGGAACACTTGTCGTGTGTGTTAAGTTGCTGGGGGTCTGATTTTTTGGTATTCCGTAACATTGTGTAGCATTATCAGCAACCAGTGACGAATTCCAACAGCATCCCAAACCGAGACATTGATCCCTTGAAGAGTTGGAGGGGCCACAGGACACCAACTTCAAGTCAGTGTCGGAACAGTTGTATTTCATCCCTTTCAACAAAAAATGCACCATTATAAACATTATAAATAATGAAGAGGGCCAGATAATGCATGCAAAACGAAGACTACTGTTCAGCATTTCGGATCTTCAGGTGATGCAGGTAATTAGATAGACTCGCTCGAAATACCGACAAGAGTTGGCCCAATATTTTAGTGATGTTGGTAATTTGACAAAGTTTCATACTTTAATCATTATAATGAGCGATTTAGCCTATTGTGGACCGATAACAACAGCTGAACTATATGACGACATTTTTGTTATTTTACCTTTAGTACCATTCTATAAATCACCTAAAATGATCTTAATTTTCACGAGTCCTTGGAAATTGTGACATGAGACAAATGTTTTCATCCGATGAATTTGTTATCCTGACAACCCGTTTCTAGACAGTTACTTGTCCAAGAGGTTTATTTCTGAACACTATTCGGCTCCATCGCCGGTTCTCTGCGCTTAAAAGCACGTGATCTGAAACATAACTTCCAGTTTGTGAGGTCTGCGCGTTGACTCATTTCACGCGGCACTATAGATATTTGCACGCAGTGTAGCCTTACAGTAATGCAATAAGTACAAAGTTCAGTTTAACCTCTTGTTAAAATTTCCGTCACGTTAAACACACCATACCCTGGTGCCAGAGGGTGCTTTTTGGTTTCGTGTGATCTCGATCGCAGCTTCGCCATGAAACTGACAATCTTTCTGGCTCCCTGGGAAAGACAACTAGAGTACACTAAAGAAAGATAGCAGGGATCAGAGAAAAAGGTATGAGTAAGGTCTTTCTTGCTTTATTGCACCATCCTATACATATATCCGATATGTATTTTCTGAATCCGTCTTGAGATATTCAATTTCTTTGTTACGCTTTTCTTCTATTTTCTCGAGCTCCATGGAAAGATATTGCTTTCAGTGTTGGGATTTCAACACAGTAAAAGTTCAATCTCTGAATTAAAACATTCTCTGTTGGCGACCTTGCTTTTAGAAGAATCAATCCGATCCCGAATGTAGGCATCGATTCATTAATTAAACTCGACATCGGTCTGCTCTTCTCTTTCTCTCGCTGCTTTTCGCGTTGCTCTCAAACTAACAGGACGCCTGTAGTCAACGGCTAGTAGCAAAGATGAGATATTACATCACATGAGAGCCGATCTAGAGGAAATTTTTTCATAAGACTGAAAAATCCGATTTAGCAAGAAGGGCAGGGTATGGAATAGACCACTCGACCCTTAAGACTTTTAGACCTTTTTGGACCGTTTTTAATCTAATGGTGACACTTATGGAGGGGTGTTGGAAAGCTTTCTTAGGCCGTGATAAAGGTTGGGAATCGCAATGGATTGTTTCTACATTATGTCAACATGGCCGCAACAATTCCCCTCGGGTGAAGCTGAATTATTTTAGTCCAATCAAAATACTTGGGAAGGGGTGCGGTGGATTTCTTGGGGGAGGGGTGGGAGGTTAAGGAGTACTTGACATCAACACTCGTAGTACATATAAGAATCATGGACGAGGAGTCATGCTAAGGCAGCCATTTTTACCAAATTCGTTTATCGCGTATGTATTGAGACTCTAAATATATTAGGGGTTCATAAAACACGTAGCCATCGCGATTTACAAAGTCTATCATCTGACACAAAGTTTACTTGCCATGTTCACATTACAGGTCAAATATGATTTTCACTCTTCCTTCTTAAGACTGTTTTATCAGAACATCGAAGCTGACATTTGCGAAATTTTAAGAATATTTAAAGAATAAACCCGTGGCTGAGATCTTGAAAGGAATATGATGTTTTGAGTTGAAAATCTGTAATTACAAAACAATTTTATGTTTTAAAATTTACCGTATAAAATCCTTTCTTTTCTAAAGCAGCGCGAGCTGTATGTTCGATGCACTGATGACTGCAGTTTGGTTCCAAAATTACTCTTATACCATCCAGACACTAAATACATTCGAAGACAGAAATGTCATAGGCTATGATAGAATATTCACAAGACTATTTTAAGCCTAAAAGATCGGCCGAAAAATGAGAATACTTAACCTCGGTTGGAAAAACAATATTCTTAATTATAAAAATCAAAATTATTAAAACTGGATCACTGGCTCAGCCACCATGGTATATAGTACAGATCCAGCGGAATTTTGATTTTTTTCTTCCTTCTAGGGAAACGAAAATTGGCTTGAAAAATCGGTTAGTTCGAGAAATCGGGGTTAAATTACAGTGCTCGACTAAAATGAGGGACATTTTGAAAGAATTATAATTGAAGAGCGTTGACATAATCCGATGACATTTGTCAATCACGATCCCTTTTTGATTACTTCCATCAGCCTTCAGGGGGAATTGAGGTTGCTTGATTACAATCATGTGTTAAAAGTGTGATAAAAGCAAACTGGGTCTAGCAGCCAAAGAAAGTCTTACCGATATTCGTTTAGAATTACAAAATGGGAGGAAAACAACCGAGAAAGTCGGCACAGACACTTTGACATTAATACATTCTGGGTCGTTTAATAAAAGCTCTAGGAAGGCAAAGATCGGTCAGTTAATGTCGATTTGATCTTACAGGTTCTAACACAGTCACAAAAAAGCCTTAAAATAGCAACTAAACGTAGCATCGTAGATAAATTAAGATTCTATTACACCGGCAATTCACTGCATTCACATTGCATTCACATACATTAAACTGAAGATAGACTACTATTCAGACGTAATCTTTCCCTTTTTACGCACAGTCTCTCAAAACAAAGTTGAAGCTTTCTCGCCGAAGTGATATTTGTTTACCGCCGGACTTGCGAAGCCGCTTAATTAATATGTTTTGAACGTGAAAATATGTACGCAGCGGAAATCATTCAGAGATCTATGACCTTGAAACGCTGGTGAGATCGGGCTAGACAGTAGCTAATATGATAACCTAACGGCGATTAGTTCCCTAAAATCTCCTTCGTACCACACAGCAGATAATACGCACACGTGAGAGGCAGACCGAAACTTAAAAGGGAACGCATATATGATAAAATGAGTCATGTAATCCTGTATGTCCATTAGCGGATTTTATTTATTCAAGGTTTGTGTCTTACAAGAGATAATCCGATAAGAGAACACAATAAAACAGAGAACACAGCAGGACACTAAAAAAAAAAGACTTCACAACATGATTTACGCTCGTAGCGGAGATTTAAGTTTCAGCGGCTGTGAATGCAATACGGCTCTGAAGATATAAATCAAGGCAATGTTTTTGATGATGCTTGCTTGAGTCACAACCCAGATCCCTAGGTAAACTAGTGGCTGACACCAACTCTCAGCAAATGACGATGAGTATGCTTTACTTAACTAGTAATCAAATTCTCCACATCAGAGAAGAGCTTTAGCGTCCATGCCTACTTTGCGTGGGGACAGGACAATTTGTTCAAATTCGTATCCCTCCTCCCAAGAAACGACTACCTACCAACTCCTACCCCAAATGCATCGAGAGTCGACAATTGGTCCAAAAACGTCTTACAAAAGAGTCTAAAAGTCCTGGGGGTCCACGGGTCCAGCCCAAATTTTGTCCTATCCAAAATTTATGCGATAAATATGAAACCGGATGTGTCGTCGACAACCAAGGAGATGCGTCTCAACGTGCATTAACTTTATATTATAACATAGTTAGACCTTCTACAGCAAATCACCAATAACACGTTTTAAGAGAGCACGCAAGCTTTTTTCCGGCTTTAAAAGGCAGTTTTTTTCTATTTCCGAGGCTGTAATAATTGCAGATAAACACATGGTTACAATTTTGGAAAGAAAATAAAAAAGGTGCTTTTGTTAACGGTCACACTGGGGTTAACACTTGATTTGATGCTATTGACAAACGTTTGCAGACTAAAGTTTGTTTTCAATTGCCCCTCTCAACTACTTAAATTTGAGGCGACTATCACAAAGGATTTTAAGCATTTACAAGGACGATTAATTAGACGCAATCAAGGTAGATTTTGGATATTGGAAAAACAAAACCACAAAATAAGGTAGATAGACTTGATCCTGACGACAAGATTAACACAAACAAACCGTCATATTGTTTTATACAGTGCATTTAAGAGTCTATCTGAAGTTTTTCAATTATTTTAAAAAATCGGATTCATAGCTCCTAATCTGTTTGTTTAGAGGTCAATTTCAACGAAATCCACTTTTTGACGAATTAACAAAGATTCGTGCAATTTTCAAACAGTTGAGACCAACTGGGAAAAATAGTTGATAAATATCGTGATTGAAGCCTAAAAAGTCCCAATATCTCCTAATCACCCAAGCAGGGCCGAAATATCTCCGTATTTGCCCAAGCAGTAAAAATGTACCTACCTGATGTAGAACTGTAGGATAAAATGAAGCTAAACAAGATCACGGTAATATATTTGAGCTCCATTTCAAGAGAAATGAAAACTACGAAGACTTGTGCAGTGATTTGTCCGATAGCTTCGGCTCCACGCAGACAGGAAATACGAGATGACGCTACGCGTGCCATGTTCCCTAAAGTAAGAGCTTTAGATCTGTTAGATTAGATCTGTTAGATCGAATTTCGAGATGCTAATGATAAACAGTTATAAAATCTTTGTTACGAAATCTTTTCCACACACGAATTGATGACAGACAAGGTAATTACCTGATCATTATTTTTCTTATTGTTTTTTGCTATATTGGTTATGCTTTGTGTTCAGAACATTAGAGTGAGTTTGACGATATCATTTCAGACCTTTATTTCTATAAACTGTAAATCGTCTATAATCCTTTCCTAAAATAAGACTCCTCGCCCTCTCCAACACCCCCCTTCTTTTTGAAGCAAGAATGCCTCTTTGTGTAAGCCTCCACCACCTCAAACATGCTTGAATCAGGCAAGTCTCCCAGGGGGGATTTACGGTACGGCATCCTCGTATCAAGACTGCACGTGTATGCGACGATACAAGACTACAACACCTCGTCAACACGACATAGACACGAGATACATAGCCATAAGGTCAAGTGCAGTGTGTTAACCTGGCGCACTTTTGGGGGGACCTCTGTGAGGATCTTACAAACATCGCCCGATTACATGTACCGGGAAAAGAATTTCGACTAACATGAAAATGTTCAGGTGTCTTGTTGTTAGTTCCTAAACACTGTGTTTAACAGTGATAACATCAAATATACAAGTGGCCAACATGGCCGAGGGTCAGGATAGTTGCCGACCTTCGAATTCGGTTTATTCGTCGCGCCACAAGGAGTTAGGTTACACTTAATTGTTATAAAGTCGACTTTGTTATGCTTTACTGCTTGAAACAACGGAACTTTCTCTTTCAGCGCTTCTTAAACTGGTAACAAGTCTTGGAATTAATGATGCTGCCGGGTCTACTGGTCGAACCATTCATGTCCTTCCCTAAAAAGTCCTGTTCCAGAAAACAAGCAAAAGGGGACTAGTACCAGTGAACTGGGAATTGTATGTTATTACGGACTACTGCCACCGTCTTCTGTCTCCCAGCGTCAGAAGAGAACAGTATTCTTCAATTGCGGTCTTTTCCACACCTTGTGCCTCCTGTGATGTTCGGTTCTGTTTCCAGAGAAACATTTGTCTACGATTTGGGACTAAGGTCTGCACTGACTACTCATCGGCTGCGTTCTCCGCCCTTTGCTCTGCCACAGCTGACTGCCGCATTATATGTCTCACTACTCGGTTATGCGAAGGGAGCTTTCAGAAAATGCGTTTGGCATCCTTATCTTTCTCTTTGGAGTGCTGTTTTGTGAAAGCATTTCAAGCTATCTGGCTACCTAACCTTTTGGTTCTGATGGAGGGTTTGAAGCCACTTTAAAGCGTTGTGGTCAGTTCAAACAGTAAAGACCAGGTAAGGGTCTCTCATAATGAGTAGTGGCTAACATTGCCTACGTCCCCTTCTTGGTTGGGCTGTTTGCGCGCAGTCCTCGAATACTCGACTGGTGAAAGCGATCACCTTTTTTTGTCTTGTCTGTGAACTGACTGCTCAACTGCTTCTTTCTTCCTTCTCTTACTTTTGTAGTATAAATAAAATATTGTTGTTCTTGCTCTCATTCCATATTTACTGAATGTCTTCACACATACAGTGTCACACTTCTAACTCCGCTTTTAATAACGGAAGCACATATAAAGCACGAAATAAAAAGAATGCTACATGCAAGATAAATAATAAACATTGTAAGTTTACAAATGAATACATGAAATATCATATATTTGAACTGCAGAGAAAGATATGAATATATGACTGATCATCGAAGTTATGCACACAACTTAAGCAGTTGTGAAATTAAAGCCTGAAAAAATTGTGAATTTGAAAAGTGAATTTTTTTTTTCAGGCTTTAATTTCACAACTGCTTAAGTTGTGTGTATAACTGCGATGATCAGTCATATATTCATGTTGTAAGTTTAGTTGCACTGATACTTCTTTTACTTTTACGGCTGTAGCTTTGACTTGGACTTACACAAGATGAGAAATTTTAAGGGTTCTTTAGAAGAGGGAGATATTTAGGGTTCTTTTATTCCACATCAAACGTGACTTACATGCTGTATTGATATTGTGCGGACCTATTTTGTTGTTGCTAAGTAACACTGGTACATGCACAGTAGTAACGGAGAGTAAACCATGTGCTTTAGCCAGATGGCCGACTTTGTATATCTCGGCTCGTTGATTGGCTTTAAATAAACTTAGTTGAGATTTCAAGACACATGGCAAGTAGCATTGAGCGATTAACCCTCGCTTGTGAAGCAAGCCTAAACATAAAGTAAGCGGAAAGGGGAACCGGGCTTTACGTGTGAAGTGGGGGACATAGGGAGGGGGGTGGGGGTTCTACAAAAACACCGCAAGAAAAGTCGACGGAACACTGTCACCGCAACACGTATTTTTAGCCCCATGATTTATACATCTACACTTGACATAATAGTTTTATACCTCAAAAATTTACTGTACTACTACTTTAAAAGCTGCGTTCGCGTTTGATATCGATAATCGTTTGAAAATTAATTCGGATTGGCAGCTGAAGCATATTGAAGATTAACTGGTATGCATTTTGTCACAGTACAATTGTACGTGTTTGTCATAAATTAACACGGATTAACGAGGTTTACATGCTAAATGTAGGTGAAATTTAGGTTTGAGAAAGGTCAAACAAGAAACCCCAGCACACCGCAAATAGTTTAATTTCACCGAATACCCGCATTACCGTAGCGTGAAAAACACAAACATCGCACACCGCAAAGTTTGAGATCACAGCAACAACGCAAGGTAGGATCAACACTGCAAATCCCTAGGTCCCCTCGTGAGGCGATAATTGAGTTTTTCATTTCTCCTTGAATAAACGTTTTTTTTTTGCCACTAACTAAGCAAAATAGCTTATGGGTAACAGAAATGTACGTAAAATAATATTCCTTTATTCTCATCAATACACCTTGTTGTATCCTATCACGAATTACGTCAGGATCCCATCACTGATTGCGTGCTGTTTTGTGATAGAATCTCAGTGCCAAGTGACAGGAGTCAAGGGGTATGACGTTAAGTCACGTGAAGTGACAAGTCTAGTCCATATCATCCGAGGTGGTGACTAAAAGACCTAAAAGCACAAATATTCGTGTAGTGCAGCCAAGCTGAAACCAGCCCATTCCGACGGTATCATGTTCATCGAAGCGATTGCTTTGTTACTCTCTGTTATCGCTGTGTATGTCGTCCGCACTCTATGGGAAAACAGAAATCTTCCTCCTGGTCCATTTCCATTACCTGTACTTGGAAATCTGCTATCAGTTGGACTAAAACAGCCGTATCGTGATCTTGCAAACCTGACAAAAAAGTACGGCAAACTATTTCGGATTCAAATGGGTAGCAGAAAAGTGATTGTCCTTAACAGCCTCGAAATTGCCAAAGAAGCACTTGTGAACAAGGGCGAAGATTTCGCCGGGCGACCTTCTCATTTCTTCGGAAGTATATTTGGTCGTAACTGTACTGACCTCGCATTTCAAACTTTTTCCCATGGATGGAAAACACAGCATCGAATACTTAAGACAGCTTTGAACTTAACCAAAGATAAAGCCGATGTTGCCTTGCACGTTGAGAAGTTGTGTGATAGATTTAATTCTTACAATGGAGAACCATTTTGCCCACGAGATCTCGTTTTCAAGTCTTGTGGTAATTGCCTCTCGTCTCTGGTTTTTGGACATGAAAACAAACTCGATGATTGGGAAGTAGATGCGCTGATAGAAGCTGATCACATCCTTGCCAAATCCATCGCAGCGGCTAATTTCATCGACTCATTTCCAATTTTAAAGAACATTCCTTTTGAGGCAATTAAGAAAGCGAGGCGTGCAGGGGAGGTTCGGGATGAAATCTTCAAGAGGAAGTTTGAAGAGCACAAGTCAACCTTTCGGACTGATAACATTAGAGATCTAATTGATGCCATGTTGAAAGGTTTCCGAGAAAACGGTAGCAGTACACTCACAGAGGAACATCTAATATCAAGGTGCGAGAGTATGTCTAGATCTTGGCAAAAATTGGTTACAATTTGTCAGCAGGTCTAACCTGTGGACGAGAGTTTAACGGCCCAGACATCTTTTTTTAAAAGAGAACTGGCGAATTAAGTCATAATCAAGGTTATATTTGTTCACCTTCACAACAACATTGCTGGAATTTGTCTTAAGTTCATGAAATCCTCTTATAACTGCTCAGCAAATTCCCCCTAGACTTTCGCATTGTCTCATCTACGAACTTCAAGATCTTTTTCATGGTGCCGCAGATTACAGCATTGCAATCATTTTCCGCAAAATTATAAGGAATGTGTTCTGCTTTGTGATGTTGGTGTTAATTTGGATCTTCAAATCTTCACTCCCCACAGATTTTTCCTGTTTGCCGTTATATTTTTTCGCCATATTCGACCCGGCATATGGAATTCGATCTCTCTGATACCCGTTCTGCAACATGTCAGTTCTTTGCAGTCTTTTTTTTTATTAAGCTTCGGCCTACTATTACACATAAAGAAAACAAAAAACAAAAAACAAAATGGCCAGGGGAGCCGCTACAGCATAGCCAATTACAGCGGCCCCCCTAGATATAATTAAGAGACAAAATTATACAATATATATAAATCTAAATCTAGTAAAGGGAGTTTAAAAGCAGCAATGCGGTTGGCGCGTAAAGGTCTTAGCGGTATTGCACTTTGGGCAAATTGTCCGCCACGTCCTTATATTTTCTTGATCAAAAATATCTACAGCGTTTGTATAATATTTTAGTAAGGATCTCTTAAAAGCAAGGGGTGTTTGATTGTGTTCCTTAAGACTTTCAGGCAAAACGTTCCAGATTCTAGCACATCGGACAAAAAACGAGCGTTGATAGGAGAGAGTACGGCATTTCTTAGGTATCTAAGTGACAGAGCTATTGCTTCCGACAATCAGCTTTGTGTTTTAAGTACCGGCAAATAGATATGAAACTATTACATCTTATTTTCTTTCTCTTTTTCTGACACTAACGGTTAATTTGTTTCTATACAATTGTAGCGCCTCTGACGTTTTCCTTCCTGGCACTGAAACTCCGTCCGTTGTGATCATATGGTTGATATTTTACGCCATCAAATACCCGGATGTACAGGCCAGGCTCCACAGTCAGCTAGATGATGTGATCAGCAACACAAACCGACTGCCACAATTATCTGACAAACCCAACTTACCATATTTGGATGCATTCATTGGCGAAGTCATGCGTGTTGTCAGTGAAACCCCATTGGCGGCTCCTCACTCAACCACGCGGGACACGTCCCTTGCTGGTTTCTTCATCCCGCAGGACACAACCATCTATATTAATCTCTGGGCCATTCATCACGATCCCGATCGTTGGCAAGATCCATTTTGCTTCCGGCCTGAGCGCTTCTTGGACGAACAAGGTCGATTGCGTTTAGAGGGTGTCATGCCTTTCTCATCGGGAAAGCGCTCATGTCCGGGAGAGTCTTTTGCCAGGAAAGCAGTTTTCTTGTACGCTGCGCAATTGCTGTACAGATTTCGATTTGAGAGTCCACCTGGCGCCATACTGCCTGACGAAGATGACAGTGATTTTGGAATCGTGCTTGAAAGTAAACCTTTTGAAGTCTGTGCTCTGGCTAGACGAAATCACGGGAATCAGTCAATGGCTGGCGGACAGGCTGAAATTACTGATGGGTGCTGATGGATTTGTATCGCTTTTTGTTATTCAAGTAGCCAAGACCCAGCTAAGTAAGCTGAAAAGGATTATTAAAGATCAGATCTTATTTAACCACAGGAGGACGATACAAGAATCAACGATCGAACAGACGAGCCGAGGCCTGTTTGTTTGTGAACCCATACTGTACACTCTTTTAAGGCTGGTTTTCACTAGCGCATAAGCACAAGCATAAGCATCAGCACAAACACTCCCATAAGCAAGTGAGAACACCCACGACATAAGCATAAGCATAAGCACAAGAAGAACGAACCTATGCTTATGCTTATGTCGTAGTGCGAACGCGAGTGAAATAAGCATAAACATAAGCGTAAGGTGGTCATCTTCATCCGCCATCTTGATTGTAGTTGCGGAAAGCTGGTATCGAGGTATTTTGTTAATACTGCGCCTGCGTATGCTCTTATGCTTATGTTCTGGTGTTCTCACTTGCTTCTTAATTTTGCTTATGCTTGTGCTTATGCACTAGTGAAAACCAGCCTTTAGAGATTTGCCTCTCTTACATGATATAATAGGAGGTTTAGTATAGATGCTTTTCAGCAACGGCTGGTTTAGTATTACAACACAGTTATTCATTAAAATTTCTTTTAGGCCACGTACTGCTGGGTGATATGTCGTGACAAATGGCAAAAAATTTCGTTTGAGTCTTTCTTCTTTGTTGGAGGGCCAACCTTCTATCCTCGAAGCGGACTCCTGTTAGGGACCTCTCAATTAAGCCGCGCATTTTGAGGCACAGTTTTGAAGTTTGAGAGGCACTCTTCAAAAGTGGTTTGTGAAGAGTTCAGTGTTGTTAGGAGTCTTGTCGCTTCGCCTTTGATAAAGCTGAAAAATTTCAGCTGTGAATTTGATAGAAGGGTGGAACTGGTTTACTTAACAAGTCGGATGTCGGATTTTAACAACTCGGATGTCGGATTTTAACTAGTCAGATCCCGGATGTCGGATTTTTAAAGTGGGATGTCGGATGGCACCTATAAGCTTCCGTAAACCCGAGGCTGAAATTGTAAAAAAAAATATAATTTCGTGCGTTAAAAATCTGTAAATACAACACAATGATATGTTTTGCTTAGCTATATAATGGTATCCCTTTCTCTGAACGGCAAAACAAGCCAATACATTCTTTAAAGGAATCGTCATAAGCTATAATTAAGAATATTACAATAATATTTTTAGCCTAAAATCGGAAAAATAGGAATATTCAATAATCTAATAAAAAAAACAATATTCTTATAAAAAGAAAGAGTGTATCTGATTTTTGTCTTGAAATAGACAGTAAACAATGAATATAAACAAAGAGTAAATAATACATTAAGTTATTACTGAAAAAGTCCGAGCATTATCTGACGTCAGGAGCCCATTGGAGCTTCCATACCGAGTGCACCCTTGAGTCAACCCTGTCCCGGATCTTTTTATTTTTAGAACTGAGATATCTGCGGGGTTTCTTTTATTTCCCGCGAAAATACGCTGACGTTGGCATAACACTCTAAAAAATGGGCCCCTGCTGACGAACATATGGTCTCCTTCGCAGCAGTTTTTTGGGATGTCACGCAACGCTCCCCCAACAAGTCTCCAACGGCTAAGTTGGCGCGAAAATCAAAAATGGAACGGAAGTTTCTTTGGGGGTAGCATTGCGTGACATCCCAACGGTTGCGAAGGAGACTAACGTACATAGAAATCGACCTGAATAATTATGGTTTTCACGTTAGAGCAAGGTAATTGAATGAAAAAATTTACTTATGGATCAGAAAATCTCAGTAATTCTGTCGCCTTTCTTTCAACTTACTCGAGGATAAGTCACTTGAGATCGTCGATGATGAAGTCCAATGGTCAATTTCGAGTGGGTGCTTACAAAGTTAACAAATAATTCCAACTTGTCCCGATACTTCAAGGACTCAAGGACCTGTTGTGGAAAAATTATTCCGTAGAATTAAAAAAAAATTCAAGCCCAGCGTTTGGGACATTGGAC
>OMLO01001441.1_pt1 | contig 18286 bp, 6 predicted proteins | sample 1674811 | NCBI WGS metagenome assembly OMLO01 (sample SAMN06265003, study PRJEB25207) | coral metagenome | isolation source: Coral host | place: Mexico:La Bocana,Puerto Morelos, Mexico | collected 2008-11-13 | reverse complement strand
CGTTGTTCCAGGTCTCTAATTTTGCGCTTGCGTGTTTCTGACCAACCAAGCGTACTTTGACCACAGTAAGTGAAAATGGGCATGATCATTGTCCTGTAGATGCGTTCAGCGCTAAAGACATCAATGTTAGAACGGATTTGTCGTAATTCAGGTATATAGGTATGTGCCGCACCAAAGGGTATGGTTTTTGAGCCGTCTCGGTCTGAAATCGGGTATAGATTTTGAACAGTTTGGTCTGAAATTGGGTATGATTATCGGGGGAACGTTCACGAAAGCTTATAAACTTATTTTTCTTCCCAGAAACTGGGGCGAGTAACTGGTGAGACAGAAGAGAAATATATAAAATATATCATTCCAGCTAAATTTTATATATTCATCTTTGTTATATTGACTTCCGTCCAGCACTGATGCATATACTATCACGTACAAGGTCAGGTCTGAAAACGGGTATGGATTTTTGAGGCCAGGTCTGAAAACGGGTCTGGGAAATGGCATTTTTTGGTCTGAGATTGGACTGTCTGGATTTGGAGATGCAGGCAGCACACCCACACCAAAAATTCCAAGGAGTACCCCCTCCCCCGGGTAGTAGACCTTATCCTGGTTTCAGCTAGATTAACCAGCCATGGGTTTTTTTTGCTGAGGGAGATCCTCTAGAATAGTCTGCCAACACAGGCAGATTTCCAGCTTTTGTTTTATTTTTGGTGATGTGAAACAAAAGCCGGATATCCTTCTGTGTTTGCAGTGTAACTCTAAAAGGCATGCACCTGTCCACTGTAAGGTTATACCCTACGATTCAACTTGCAATTACCTATTCACTGTAGATACATGTACCTGGGTTGAGGGAGGCACAGAAAGGGTTTCAATAAGAGCTGGGGACTGGGAAATTGGACTGGCTGTAAAGATACAGTAATATGGTTTGTCCATCCAAAGGAAACATTTTTGTTTTTAGAAAATCATTTAAAAAAAGTTTTGCCTGCCTGTGCAAATTAATCACTTTTCTGCTGAAAACTCTGATGAAAACCCAGGTACTCAAAGCAATAAAAACTGAGTGTATTGACTACAGCTGTACTACAGTGCAGCGACCTTTGACAGTGCACATCACCAGACTACTCAATTTGGAGCTCTGCATGCCGATTAGACCATTGCAGATCTCACTCTGTAACATGAATAATTGTAAAATTTTTATGAACTAAGTTTTATAGTTGATTAATTCTATTGCTTATGGTGGCTTACCAAGTAAAACTTGTCCAGTCGGAGCCGGTCTATTCCATGCCATTCTCTTTGCATTGTTTTGAAAAATGTTTTTATGAACAACAGCGCTAAAGAGCAATAAAGTACTTTCATCAATGTTTGTTAGGATCTCAACAAACCAATATAAATATCATTGTTTTTGTTGAGAGAGCACTATGTTACTGTTCACTTCAGAAAAAATATCATAAATACATTTCTAAGGTTTAATGTTCTTGTAGTTCATCCAAACCAATGAATAAAAAAATCAAAACTTGAATCGTGTGTTGTGACTAGAAAATAATGCTTTTTGAGAAATTAAAGAGTAAATTAATTACAAGTTTCCCCTACAATACCTGATTTTTGAACAAAAAATCAAAACTTGAATCCTGTGTTGTGACTAGAAAATAATGCTTTTTGAGAAATTAAAGTGTAACTAACTTACAAATTTCCTCTACAATACCTGATTTTTCATTCCTAAAGCTGAGTAAAAGTTGAGAGATATTCAAAGCCAGTTCTTCCTGTCAATAAAGAATTCGCAACAGAGTTAGTCCCATTTAAACTTACAGTTGACTCTGCAGACTGTGCAGCTCATATATATCTGAACTACGTCGACAAATTTAATGCTGGGGGTAACCCTGCGATGGACTAGCATCCCATCCAGGGGGGGAGTAGAAATATTCCTAGTCGCTTCATGCTACGGAAACCGGGATAAGCTCTGGCCTGGTGAGCCACTTGGCTCCTATGCAGACATTACATACTTACATGTATTTAAGTGAAAAGCTGTATACATATACCTGAATAAGAGGCTTATCTGACATCCACATACAGTAGAAGAGTCCCTTCCATATTTTCAGTAAGTCTACCTCGCTGAAACCTTTAAAATAATTTACAAATCACGAAAAAATTATAGAAAAATTAAACACTACTTACTAATGCTTACTTACTAATGTCCTGTAAAACATAAGACATGTCTCGCAGATGTCTCGTACTTTCAAAATATGTGCGCAGGTAGAATCAAGAATAGTGGAGGGGTATTCTGCAGTTGATCCAACTCTATTTTCTATGGACATTAAATCCATGCATAGAACATGGCCAACCCGCACACTACACACTGGTACACACCATTCTCAGTGTTTATACGCTTCATATAAGCCCGTTTATTGTGTAATTTACTATCACCGTACCTGTACCATCCTTTGGCCGGCTTCTTATCCAAGCTCGTAGCTTATTCACGGCTCTATCTCTGATTATCTTCTCGTTATTCGCTAGTTTCTTCGCAAAGTGTTCTTCAGCACCGCCGACCGCCATCTTAGATTTGGAGCCACGTGCTGCTCAAGCGCATACACAGTATCGGCACAACCGCTGAAGTCACAAGGTATCCCCTTGATGTAAAGTATCACGAAATGTCCCAGAGCAACTTGACGGCAATGCAAATGATTGTGAGCTAGAGATTTCTATCGCGTGATAGTTGACGCATACAGTCCTTTTTATTTCTCGCGTCTAATTTTTAAATAAGTGCTGCCCTCAAATAAGTGTTGCCCTCGGACAAACGCCACATTTGGGGCGCGAAAAATTTAATGAGCGCCGCGGGGCTTATTCGTGTAAATCTGTAACATTGTACAATAATATATATCCCCATTTCACGTAACATATGAAAGCTGGAAAGGTATGTAGTTCCCAGCTCCACGGAGAAGCAATTACGAGTAAAAGAAGCGACGCCCCTTGACATCCCCTTCTTTTATATTTGTTTTCTAAGCTTTTCGACTTTTTAATGGTGTGTATCATAACATTTACAGGAAATGTACCTCCGGGCATGCATCGGCTACAAGTTTTATTAAATGTGTGTGAAATTGTCTTTGGCGCAAGTGATCAGTTGCAAAATTAATTAGATAAGTCACCGAACTACCGGAGGCTAGAAGGCTCCACTTAATTAGCACAAAACGGAAGACATGGTGAAAGCAAAACTACCATAAAGCTAATACGACATTATCTTTCAACAAGCTCTTAAACTTAATTTTCTTCACTGTCAGTAAAACAGTGATTTTTCGCACGTACTTTAGTTTCGAGAATGTTCATTATGTCGTTTTTTTTTTTTTTTGTTTTCTTTTTAGCTTGTCGCTGAAGTGGCACGGCGATAGCAGTAGATAATACGGAAAAACGACTGGCTTCAAAGCAACGTTTGCTAAAGGATCAACCTTAGATTGTTTTGATTGAGATCTAAACTCGTAATTTAGAGTTCTGCGAGAAAACATAATGATGACTGATTCATAGAACAAGCAATAACTGAATATCTGTCTGTATTGATAAAAAAAAAACAGAAAAAATGTCGGTAAGTGCAGTTAAATTTATACCAGATTTGACGTTGTTCATACAAAGTTACAAATTATTCTGTTTAAATTCTGTCGTCTAATGGTTTTAGAAATGATAGCGTTTGTCTGTACATAAATCTTAGAAATGGTTCCTTGTTTTACTCTCGCAGTTTGATTATGACAGCTGTTTGTATTTACATAAATGAATATGGTTATGTGGATTACACTCTTGTAGATCCTAGTCTCAAATGCCCTGCATCTGCAACTGTGTTGGTAGTGAGGGAAATCAAACGGCTTCTTCGTCTCGTATTGAAAGAGCCATCGAAACTCAGAACAGAGCCCCGGAAAGACCTTTGTTGATTTACCGTTCCTCTTGCCGAAATTACAAACAACACAAGTGATAGGAACAACTCTAAAACTCTCATGGCATAGTTCAGAATTAACCAGGGCCAAGCTGGAACAAAAGTCGCATCTGAAAACACTCCATAGACACTACTCATAGAATACACTTGCAACGCACAAAGTGTACTTCCTGCCATCACTACTGCGATGCAAGTTTTGAGCATCGAACGAGTGCGTCTACCACGTACACGGTTCATAGCAGTCCATGCTATAAATTGATTCCCGCCTTCTTTTCGTCTGCAAATTTTTACTCCTCTGTAGTTTTTCCATACAAGATACGCAACGAAAGAATAGAAAAACGATAGCATTAAGTTTAGAGTGACATAAATCATTTGACAAACAAAAGTTAAACCTTCAAAGCTCGGAAGATAAAACAGAACCAAGTCAGCGACTAACACGAGCAAGAAATAAGGTACGGTTATAAATGCAATTTTTCTGGCAGTATACCATGTGTGAAATCGTTCTCTCAAAACAAAAGTATTCTTCAATACTAGAAAAAAAAGTGTAAAAGCTGTGATGATACAAGGATTGCCTAGACTCCATAACACGTTTAAAAAAGCTTTTGGCAAAATTTCCTTCGTGTTGTAAGCGTCGACGGACAAATATAAAGATCGGGACAAACCAAAGATAAATAACAGAATAAGCACAACAAATGAAGCCTTTTTCTTTCGAGCGGCTCTGTACTGCAGGGTTCTAAGAAGGATTGTCGCAGTTGAAATCATGACGATTCCAAAAGTAGCCCCAAGACCGTATTGGTAGAATTTCCAAGCAATTCCCCATGTTGGCACGGCTAACTGCCATTCTGGCAATGGTTCACCCACGACACTTTGTAATGTAGGAAGCTTCACCTCTGCCTCGGGTTCGCTTTGCGTGAAGTTTCTCAAATCTTGTTTGGAAGCCATCTCAGTTACTGGTGTTTAGTTTGAAAGTGTAAGACATGTTCCCACAAAATTGTGAGTATTTGTTTTCTTGACCGACGTCTGCAGAAGAATACAGACTGTGTTTCTTTAGACAGCAGTTTTCAAGGGAGATAAAATACCTAACAACTTTGATTGCGTATATATATATAGAAAAAACTTCCGCAAACTTAGCTATTTATAGTAAACAATTAGACTTTGAGCTTGAGATTTCTATCGCGTGATAGTTGACGAGGGAGCAATCCGAGTCAACTATCACGCACAGAAATCCAGAGAGAATAATCTAATTGTTTTAGTATAAATCCACTCGTCGTTCAAAAATTTAATCTAAATCCTCTTCAAAGACACTTTAAAAACACGAAGAAGCGGTCCACAGCGAAGGCTACTACGTTATGTAGAACAGAATAGATTAGCATAGCCAATCAGAAAACGGCATTCGGATAAAACGCTGGCAGATATATTCTATAATATGTCTATAGTGAACGACAAAAGAGAACAATGTTGTTTCAAAAAAGCTCAAAAAAGCAAATTATATCGCGATAAACTTCTCCAAAACACCCTGCAGTCTAATGAAACACAAAATACTTCAAGGTGCAATTATTTAAGACAACGTGGTTATTTTTGAGCATTTGAAAAATATACAATTAAATATCATTCATATGTTTTAAGGGCGTATTGATTTTCAAGGACAGTAATCGAACACATCTTAGCTGTAGAATTTCCTCAATTAAAGACTGAACTATGTACACATGAGTTATTTCTGAGGATATTTTTTCCTGAAGTACTTGTTCAAATTTATTGACTACGATCAGTTGAGCGCTGATGCTCTATAAATTATCTTGATACTGCCGTACTCAAAGGGAGTAATTGATCTTTTTTGCAAGACGGTTTTTTTTTCATACAACTACGCAGAGAAAAACCTGAACAACCGCGCTATATAATGAATTGATTAGCTGTCAGTTTTTGTCCATTCAATATACTTAATTTAAAAACTCGTATACATGAAAACATATCTTTCATTCTTTAGATAATGGTTACGACCCGAGGACATAAATTCGTCTGTTAGAAACCAAAAAAAACGCGACTGCTGTTGGCCCTTTTGTTCTATTGTGTTTTCTGCTTATGCCGTGCGTCGAGTGTTTTTTAAAAACAAGAAATGATTATGAACTCAAAATATAATTTCCTTTTTTTCCTGTTTTCATGTACCAATCTGTAATATATCAGAATAATACACCCACTATTTATAACATGCCTCAAACATTCATGATGAAAGCGTATTTCAATTCAATTCTGACCTCAGGCAATACTTGAGAGTTGAAAGAGTACTGTTAGAGGTTCTTTGAACTACGACGATTAACCCGTTGGGAAAACGGCTGTCTCCTTTAATCGAAAAAAAATTCGATAAAATTCTCGATATCGTTAATTGAAATAAAAAGACACGAAGGCCGTCAGAAAATGTCGAAAATAATTCAAGACGTTACTTGAGTAAATTATCGATAGGATTAAGACTCGTCCTAATGTCGGTTAATTAAAACACTGAACTGTCTTGTAACGTCGATTTCAAAATTCAGAAATTGACACCGAACTCGCCTGATCAGTAATATGACAAAAATAAATAAATGTAATTGCTTCCTAGATTTTCGCCATCCCGGTCGATCAAGTTTCGTGATCAATTTAATTTATAAAACGAAGTATGACTGCTTTTTGTCTGCGCGTTTTATCTTGATGATAACCTGTAAATTGACCGAATGAAGACTTCAGTTTCCCGTGAATCATGACTTTGTCCGTGTCACTAATGACATTACATAAATCTGAAATCATGGAAAGGAGTGTGACCTGACTTTTCTATTTACCCAGGAGACTATGATCTAAGCTCACCTCATTATTCCCTCATGGTATGAAGTATGAAGCCATGCTATGGGGTTTAGGATTTGGTGGTGAAATTCAATTAAAAATCACTCACTCACTTTGGGTAGACATATATTTATGCATTAAACCTGGATTTAACAAGTTTTTCCGTATCTCCCCCTCCCCGACAAGTTTGTTCTCGTTGTACTTAAAATCGCGCCATTGTCTCAGTGTATATATTTGGGCGGGTAGCCACAAAGGCCAGAATATCGATATCAAATAAGCTGTCCGTGGTCAGGATCGGCCTGTCACATGAAAAATACAGATGTCGAAATTAAAACATTTGTAACATAACACCCCCACGTGAAAGGGGAGAGTCCGAAATCAAAGGCTCCTTAGAGTTAGCTCACGTTTGGGCAGAATAACCGAGTTCCGGATTACGCGAAAGAGTGGGCTTTCGCGTAATAAAACTCGGTTATTCTGCCCAAAAGTGTGGCTAACGATGAAAAATAACCATGCGAACAAACGCCAAAGAGCAGGTTAATTAATCAATTCATACCATGAGCTAGCTCTAAGAGGCCTTTGATTTCTTGATTTACCACGAAAAGTTGATCCCAGGCTCTCTCTTCCTTAACCACAAGGGAGACAAAGGAGAGAGAGCCTGGAATCGTGGTTGCCTTACACTGTCAACACTCTGCATGATATAGATACAAAGCTGTCTTCTAGACACTTTCCAGGACGATATTGATTTTACCTGACTAATCGTCAATCTCTTGGTTAGAACAGAATCAAATCATTGGTCTCCAGGGCCTCCTTTTCCTAGTGCCTAGGCCTCGCTGGATAGCGAGGTGAGTCTGGGGACGCAAATGGTTTCATCACCCGAAAACATTCTTTCGTAGTTCTTCCCATTAGCCTTCGCATGAAAATCGACCCAATTTTTGTTCCTGTACATATTTTTGTTATCAGGTTTCCTCCAAATGGGACCAACAGATCGAAGTGTATCAATTAAGCTATAAAGAGTTAACGTTAAGTTAATTCCTGTTTCGTTGTTAGAAACGCCTCGGACGATAACAGAGAACTAGAGTGTTAAAAATACATATTCTGTGATATGTGCTTAGCTTGAACGATGAATCATAAAGGATATTGAATTAATGAAGCACGATGCACTACAACAGTAATATCAGTTGCTATTTAAGGTTGAAAATACGTTCAGAAAGTCACAGAAACAACATTTAGAATTCCACGCACTTACAATTTCCGCTCTCTTGTCCTGTTGTTCAATATTCATTTACTTCAGTTGTGTTTTTAATTTCTTTTAATTTTTTTTACGCGAATCGGATAAAACTTAGCGATGAAGTTTAAGACTAAACCATACAATGACTATGAAGCTAAAAAATATTTCGTATTACAGTAATTGAGATGACGTTGGCTAGATCAATTAGGAAAGAACTGAATCACAGTGTTGGTCAAGATAGACGGGCTAAGATTAGAGTTAACTGAATTATTTGTTGATGTTAAAGTTGATACGAGTGTATTTTCTAAGTCTTGCTTTGCAAACAAAAGAAGGAAAGATAGAAAAGTTTTTCCAGGAGTTGAAGTGCTTAGGCCCTATATTGTCCTATATTGTTGAATGGCTGTTCCACGAAACGGTGCGGAATAGCCTGGGTATTTATTGTATTGTAGCTGTGAGTGCAATTAGTGATAAGTACGGGAAGCCTCAACTAATGTCATTGATGAACAACGATTAATTGCATTGAACGTTGAAAGAAAGAGGAGATAAAAAGTGCCATAATTGTAATGGTTTGGACAAAAGCAAATTTATCATTACATGTGATTAGAATTGCAGACTTGCGAATACTCGCTAATTGCCATTTCGTTATCGTAATTAGCAGGTTGAAATGAAGAAGATACAAATCTGCCAGTAACAGAGTGAAACTCAAACTGATTGTCAGAAGTCGACAAGGAGCTGACAGGCCGCCAGGCGAACACCAGGTAGGAGGTATTTCAGTAAGTGAACTCTTTTGTAGACCCGAGTTTATGGATAACTTGCAATTACGCCAAGCTTGAGGTCCTTTGCAAACCATCTTGTTGCTTTAATTTAAATTTCCCGGTGTAGTTAGCATGCTCTCACCACAACGCCTAAAGCACCTAAGATCATTTCCTTGAAATACTTTTTTACATCACAGGAAGCCGCTTTGAAATCAGTAAACCTGACAATTCTCTAACCTTAAAGATCGACACTAGAAATGCTTGGAATTTGCTTTGCTCAAAATATATCTTACGCTTTGCGTTATTATTATAGATCTTAACAAATCCAGTTAGTACTATATCAGGAAAGATTTGTTAATTAATGGATGAACGACCAGGCCAGCCCTCTTCGTGTATCAGATTTATGCGTGCGATCGATCAGAATATTCTCGCAAGCTCGCTTAGTCGCTCTAGATTCTGACATTTTTTGCTATAATCTAGTGGCTCAGATCTAAAATTAGCGAACAGCTGTTTCGATGATCTTGCATGGGTCTTGTTAAAATCACTACGGATTATGACAACAAGCATCTCAATTTTTTTTTTTTAATTTTGTGTGCGTTGGTCGAAAGTTGTCGTGATTCTAGCGAGCTGTTGAAAAATATCGGTGTTCAGTTTTTAAGTATTGGGTGAATATCGTTCAGTTATTTGAAAAATAGTTACAAGTGAATATTTTTTATTGGGTTAAGACAGAAGATTATATTTCTCAAACATCAAAAGTGCAGTATCAGTTTAAGAATTAATGGCGGACCCTAGCGCGCATGAAAGTTTATCATGATAGTTGAGCCTCGATTCTTTCTGAACCTCTCAGTAACGGCTGAGCTTGCAACAAGAAACTGGATGTTCGATATATCGAAGACCGCTATCATGTTAGTTGATATAGTGGTATTGGATTTTCAAGGGCTAGGTAGGTAAGTTTTCAGCAATTACTGTAAAACTATTTTTTGTTGTAAGTCTACAACAGATCTTTATTTACCGAAATAAAACTTAGCTAAAACAGCCAGTTTAGCAAAATTCGGGGGAACAAATTACATTTGAGCTCAGACGGCAATTATGCTTATGCAGGATCTCAAAGGCCGGTTTCAATCAATGTAATGAATCACAGCTAAAAGAACGGCCTAATTGATCTTTTGTCTGTTATTTTGTTCGAGATTTCAAAAAACCTTTCCATAATGGATGAACAGAGTATATCAAGTATTTCAGGTTGAGAGTTGTCGCTTGTAGGAACCTGTCTTGAAGACTTTATAATTTGCTTCAATGCGACTCGGATAAACGAGATCAGCATTAATATTTGGTTTCAAAATTTTCTAAGTTTTAACTTATATCTAATGTCAATTTTTCCCAAGTAGCCAATAATTGCTTCGAGTTTGCGAGTCATGGAGGATTCCATTTCTTAGCGGTTTAATTACAATGGTTTGTGAATCCTTTGTCATGAATGTGTGAAGAAATCATGAAACGAATTTTTGATGGAGGTTTAGAAAATTTTTGTTCAAATGGGTTTGGCGTACGACAATATATCAACGCTAATTAGGTACTTGAAGTCTTAAATACAGGAAATAGAAAAATGAAAAACATAACGGCATGAAATATTTTAATATTTTGTCGCTAATAACTGTTGATATTAAACAGTCTTCTGTATACATGCTCTTACAGAATAACTGAAGAAATTATGTCGCTTTGTTTTGGGGAATTGGACAGGACAATCTTCGATTTGTTGGTATACAACTTGGTCATTGATCATCCAACTACAAACTTTTAAAATACCTGTAGTGTTCTGTGCCATTCCTTCCAAAAGTTTTGTGCACTTATTTTACTGATTATGCGCAACTCGTTACCACAAGAATAAATGAATTAACCCATTAGATATACTACGGTTTCGGCGTTACTTTCTTCCAATTAGTGTTTTAATTTGGGCATGCCATTGGTTTCCAGTTTTAGCTCAAAAGTATAAAAATCTTATCTTTGTGTAACAAAACTTAAATCATAAAGCAACCGAGAATTTAAAAACGTAAAAAAAAAAATGCGCAAGAAAACCCAAAAGGTCTCAGTGACATATAGCCAGTCAAAAAAACTAAGAGACGCAATTGACCAATCAGTGACTGGAAGCGAATGCGTGCAACCGGTTCAAAGAGCGGGAAAACTCAGTCGCGTTTAGTTCGATCTTTGCTCGTGATTGGTTAAAAAAGGTCGCACGCTCCTGATTGGTAAAAACAAATCACGTATACCCGCTCTGATTGGATAAAATAATGGAACGAGTTTAATGAGCCATACCAGTTACAGAGCTCATTGTGGAGCTTATCCAAATTAAAGAAAATCTGCAATTACTTCCGGGGACGTCTGTACGATCGAAACCGCTCCACATATTTGGAGAAGCAATCTAAGGCAGTTTCAAGAAATAAAGATTGAGAGTCAAGGCTGCCAGTATGCTGGAACGGCCAATCTAGAAATTGGTTTTACGAGTTGCATGTGAGTCCAGTTAGAGGACCAGGGGTTCCCATCGAGTAACCAACTATTTCAACCGGATGTGACATTATATTGAGACTTTGGTTGGACATTGATTCATTGATTGTTTTAGTTGTAATTAAATTGATTAACTCAGTTCAGGGGAGCCATGTAACTGTCTAGGTGTGACGTTTCCGTGAGATCATATTTAAGAACTTTCACTATTTGTGGGTGTGCATGATCTGTTGCTGCGTTTGCGAAGTTTATTGCGTTTATTGCGAAGTTTTTTGGATCCAGGCGTTTAGAGAGGACAATCGGTAAGCATGTTTTTGCCTTTCTTAGTTTCATTTCGTTGGTTTATTTGTAATTTAGTTGTTTTTGCCCTTTCCCGCGTTCGTGCGTTTATCATATTCGATTACTGTTCGGTTTTGTCATTTCGTGTCGCTTAGACTAGTTTACTTGTATTTTAGTTTGACGATTTTGAGCACTGGATCCTTGTAATAAAGAAGTCTAGTGCTCTTGATCAGTGCTTTGACGTTCTAATTCTTAACTTGCGGTAATCGCGCCAGGAGTCAGCTACATCAAGCATTTCAGATATCGCTTGTTGAAACCTGTCTGGAAGACTTTATGATTTGCTTCAATGCGACTCGGATAAACGAGATCTGCATTAATATTTGGTTTTAAAATTTTCTAACGTTCAACTTATATCTAATTTCATTGTGTCGTTTTGTTTTGGTTTAGTTTGTTTTGCGGGATTGGACACGACAAACTTCTATTTGTTGGTATTAAGACTTATTAAGTCATTGATTATCCAGCTAAAAACTCTTAAAATATATGCAGTGTTCTGTGCCATTCCTTCCAAACGTTTTGTGCTCTTATTTATTGATCATGCCGGCAATATTCGTTACCGCAAGAATAAATGGATTAACCCATTAGATAAAATTTACCACAATTTCGGCGTTACTTTCTTCCAATTAGTGTTTTCATTTGGGCATGCCACTGGTTTCCAGTTTTAACTTAAAAATATAAAAATCTTATCTTTGCGTAACAAAACTTTAATTATAAAGCGACCGAGAATATAAAAACGTAAAAATATTCAGAAGAAAACCAAACCCAAAATGTCTCAGTGACATATAGCCAGTCAGTCAGACGCAATTGACCAATCAGCGACTGGAAGCGAAGGAGTACAACCGGTTCAAAGAGCGGGAAAACTCACAGTCGCGTTAAGTTCGGTCTTTGCTCCTGATTGATTAAAAAATTCGCGTGCTCCTGATTGGTTAAACGAATCGCGTGTTCTTGCTCTGATTGGATAAAATACATAGAACGAGTTTAATGAGCCATCAGTTGCAGAGCTCATCGTAGAGCTCATCCAAATTAAAGCAAAACTGAACTGAGTTTTTTCCAGAGACGTCTGCATGATCGAAACCGCTAAACATATTAGGAGAAGCAAGTCTAAGGCGGTTTCAATAAACAAAGATTGCAAAGTTTGGCCATAATGCATGTGAAATAACCAGAATTAAATATAGGTGACTCGAATTAGGTGGTTTTAAATATATCGTGTCGTGCTGCAAAGCACATGCAAATTTCATTCATCAAAGTTAAGATATCAAAAGGAACACCTCATCTTTGGTACCACCAGCCAGACGGATTTAAACGGGTCTATGTCAAAATTAAGCTGGGTTTTTCGAGATAGATAATGTCCCAAAATTGATCATTCGAAATTTGGACTGAATATTAAAACATGTTTGTTGAACAAATATTGTTGCCGAACATTACAAAATAATGACTTTGTAATCATTTGTTGCGAATATTAAATGCGCACTGAATCTTATCCGAGGTATTGATAATAAACTGTCTCGGCGCTGTCTGGTTAGTTATAAGAAACTGATAAAGGCTAAATTAAATCTTGATGCAACCAAAGTATTATTCAAAGTAAAATAGATTGCGTGGGGCGAAAAAATAGCCAGAGTCTTTTACAGCCAAAATTGCATTGGGCATGTGCAGTTTGATGGTTAACTTGCACAAGAAACTCTGCTGAAATACACTCAAGATTTGCTGAATTGAATCAGTTCTAAAGTAAAGTCCATGTCTTTCCGTAAGTCAAATCAATAAGAAGATTTACAGTTCCTTGAATCCTTGAAAGTAAAATACAATATCTCTGTTATTCTAGCTGTGTTGTCTTAGTCGCGGTTATTTGCATGCATTGAGACTGAAATGGGATTCAACATTGTAATAGATCTCGCTTTTGAGCGTTTTCTGAAACGAGCGGGTGTTTTTTTGCGTTAGTTTGGGCCAGGTGCAAAATTAATTTTAGATTAAAGGAGACCGGGATCTTAGTAGCTTACTAAGATTGAAAAACACCGCAGATATATTAATAAACCACGAAGCAACAAGGATGGCGAAGGATGGACAAGATTATCACGGATTACAAACAGCGAACTTGAAACAATTTAGGCGAGATGTACAAGCCGTAACGTCGCTCCTTTGACTGGTGCAAAGAAATTTAACTTCGATATTATAAAATAAATGTCTGAAAAGCTAATGCTATAAAACTATTGCAGGATGTGTGCCAGCTAGCTATCAAACCCTTCTGAAATCCCTCCGGCTTAGATTTAGGCCGAAATCTTAAGACTGTCGCTCAGAGTTGAAGAGATTGATCGTCCTCTATCTCATTAAGTGTAAAATGTGTCCTTTTTCAGTCAAAGAATTCAGGTGCAGTTTATTTTATCGTTTGTTCAGCAAATTGCAGCTCTTATTCTGTACGAAATTTTCCCGGATGTAGCAGCCAGGAATCATTGGCGCTAAAAACTGATCCTTGTAAAAGACAATCGCTGATTCGACAGAACGAACAATGGCTTTTCATGATCAAGAATTCTTCTTGTCTATTTGAAACCTTTTTCGTGTTTTTGATAATTGAAAGAATTCCATGAAGGATCATTGTCTCTGGCGCGCACAACAGGAGGTAAACCGGTCTTTTTCATCGTCATGAAAAAATGTTTTTGCTTTTCTCTGTTCACAGTTTCCTTCCTTATATTTCTCCTGAACTAGACAATGGATAGAGCATGTGTTAAGTTAGGAATAGCTAGCCTGTGACCATTTCCTTACCTCAATGAAGGGGTAAAACGAGTCTTATCAAGTGCGACCTTATGTTAAAAATAATCTTTCTGCGCGCCTAAAGAAAATAACTATAAGAATATTTTGGCTAAACATTAGTCGCACGATACAAATTACACTCTCAAAATTCGAATTAAAAAATTCAAATGTTTTTGTTTTAAAAACGTTCTGCTATTTATAAGCCAGCTTTAATCAATATGGCTAACGCTCGGAGTCTTAAGGATTTGTGTGTTAAATGTTTCAAAAAGTCTATTACGTAATGGATGACACTAATGCGAAGAAGTAACAGCAATGTTTACTTCAGAAGAAACAGTGTTTTTTAGCAGCTTTTTTTATTTTCTGTTTTTAAAATTAAAAAAAGCACAAAAAAAAATTGTTAAACTTGAATGAACTTAGGGAGGAATTAAAAGTGCCTTTATGGAAGTCAATCGCATCGGAAGTAGTTAGGAATGATTAAATTGACAGCTCTCGTGTATGAATGTTTTCTCTTCGTGAAATAATTGGCATCTTTTGTGCACGAACGGTTCTACATTTGATTTCGGCCTTAAGATAATGCAGAAATAAAAATGTGACACAAAATCAGTTAAAGTGTCCATTTGTTATGTTTAGCCACCAAAAACGGAATTCAAAATAATTTCACAGCTGCTGCGCCATCTTAGAACGGTTTTAAGTGCTCCAACAAAAGGTTTAGAGATTGGCATCAATTTGCGTGAATAAAAGTTCGGAATTGAAGTAAGATGAGACATGAAACAAAGAGATAAATGGAGATAATTTTAGCCACGTCAAAATATTGACGATTTGAATGGAAAAACAATGAAATTGTGGGATTATCTGGCGACAAAGAACAAACAAACTACAACATTAATGAAAAAACATCTGACACCATGAACGTATGGTTTTCTCGGACAAGTAAACAGATGCTTAAAATGTTTTTTTTGTGTTCGGCTTGCGACTCTAGCATAATTGACTGCTTTATCTCATTTTATTCCTACAGGGAAAGAAGAAAACGCTTTCGAGTATTTTGATCAACTTTTTGTTTTGTTCCAACCTGTGGTCACGGAGTGTTTTTTCTGCGGGATTGAGGTCTTTGAATGGACTTGACGTTGCAAAAACTGACGTTTTAACTGCTTTGCTTAAGAGACCGGCAACATATGGCAGACGAAACATTAAAACCTGATGTCCAATCTGAATAATAATACACTGCTTGGATTGACTTAAGAGTCAAAACATCCATATGTATGTGATGTAAATAATTTTTCCCGAGAATTCAAGATCGTGTATTTGAGCACGCGAGAAAAGGACAGAAATGAGCTCGATTCCGGAGCCAGAAAACAGAGTTAACAACTCGGTACCCGAAACAGAGCCGACAGCACCCGAACATCACCCGAAGGCCGAGGTACTAGCTGAGCCCCTTCCGGAATGGTCTAAGGCCGTTGAAGAATGGGGAATTGGGTGGGATTTTCATCAGTACGGCCTGGCCACCATCTACACCGTTGTTTTCCTCTTCATAGTAGTCACGTTGTGGAAACGCTTCAAAGGTGCTCGGGTAATCCCGCAGAACAAAGTCCCTATCATTGTTTTGAGTTTATTGGGAGTGTTTTGCTTAACTAGAAGTCTGTTTCTTTGCATTGATGCGTACCATTGGAGGAAAATTGCCCCCGTTTTTGTAATAAATGTTCTCTGGGGAGTTGGACAGCCTTGTCTCATAACTGCCTACACTCTGGTGTTTATCGTAATGAGAAACGCTCTAGTACTCAAGCTTCGATTTCAGAAGTGGTATAACACAAGAAACATTGTCATAGCAACACTGCCATATTTTTTCTTCGTACTGGGAGCTGAGTTCACAATCTCGTTCATTCCTACGTTCAAGGGACTAACTTTCGCTTGCCAAACCCTGTATATTTTGTTTGGCTTGTCTCTCACGGTATTCTATTCCATGATATCAATTTTAATCTGGAAAAAGTTCACAATCATCGAATCAAGCAAGAGATGGGCTACAGAATCATCCAGAACACGTGGAAGTCGCACACGTGCGATCTTGCGCACGTGCCTCGCGGCAGTCGTCGGCGGCGTTCTCATTTGCGTCATGCAAGTCTACGCCATGTCAGGCGTTTACGGCGTTTTTTCTGACGCGCGTTACGTTTCAGCGTGGCCGTGGTTAGGGTTTCAAACAATGTTTAGAATCGTGGAGATTTACATGGTGGTTGTCCTGTGGCACGCCGTAAACGAGAGGAACGCGCAAGCGAGGAAAAGCGATTCACTGACGCCAACCATTATTGTGTCGACAGTGTCTCCCGCTAATGAAAACAATGTTGAACTCCAACAAGTTTAAATGAAATTATTCTAAAAAGAACCGAAGAAGTAAGAAGTATTTTCCAAAGACTCGCGGAGATCAGAGCCACAGCAGCCTAAGTGAGAACATTCACTTCTCTGCATAGAAGCGGAGAAGGTGGGGAGGGGAGGGTAGGAGGTAGTATAAAAGAGACTTGGGTGCTTGTAAGAAAGAATCTCCTTAGAGAACCATAACCTCTCTTGATCTGGGCGTGGTTGAAATTTGCTTTTACCCCTAGGGGGCTTAACTAGTTTCTGTAAAGTATTGATAAGGTAACGCGCAGGATAGCTCAAAAATGGTCATTTTAAATCTAAGGTTCCCGCAAATTTATTCCTGTCACATTTATATTAATTGAATTCCTCCGACTATGGGGTTCCCAGTATTGGACAGTGTTATCGGTCTACAAAAGAGGTCAGTTAACCCTTCTGTGGAATAGGTTAATTCCCGAGATAAGACACGATGGATGGGCATATCTAGATCCGGGGGAGGACTCTCAAATTAAAAGGACGGGGATACTCGTCAAAAATTTTGAAAAATTAAACCGTAACAGAGACCAAGACCCTGGTTTGTGGGCGTGACTTGAAATTTTTTATACTAATTCTTACGTAACACATGATCTCGTGTCATAGCTCTTTCGGATAATACCCCAAAAGATACAGCAAACCTTTTGAGCCCAAAAACATCCTAAGAGTCAGCAAAACTGTTACTTTGTTACCCCTTAAACGCACGTCGAACGCCCCGTACTTTATATATGGAAGTCTCCCCCCCCCCCCCCGATCTAAATCATGCAGATATGAGCGTAATGTATAAATCAGTGTAGCCCAGGGATTTGACCATCGCTACGGTTATTTTGGTGGCATGTTGCATGCCTTTGAACGTGCGATTTAATTCAGTGCAGAAACATGTTTTCTATTCTTAAAATTAAAACACTTGCTAGGATATAAATTTGTGAAATTAATAGTGCAAGAATTTTAGGTCAATCCCTAAAAACCTCTGCAAATAAAGTGCTGAACAAAGAATGTTTGACATGGCGAGATAAATATTAAAAGAGCAAATATTTAGCTTACAATACAATGCAAGTTATGAAATATATACTATGCAATTTCTCAAAATGGTTATAGAGGTTTATTTTAAAGTTAAGTCCAAATGTGTGAAAACCGGTTCAATGTGAATACATGAGAACTGGCCACCGAACTGAGAGAATATTATTCAGCAAGAAGTACATGGCAGCCCGCTGCACTAATGGTAAACAACAGAGATATCAGAAAAAGCAATATCAGGCTAACAGTGTTACTTGTTACTGAACCGGGTTAATTTGTGTTTATCAATCTATTTCCTGTCACGCCGCACAAAATATTTACGATTTTTAAGATATAAGTTTGAAGTGCGAGCGGCACATGACTGCTTCCAGCTGCTGATGCACAAGTATCAACAAAACGACAAAACTATCGGAAACGCACTTTCAGGTTTACGCTGCTACCTGTTTACGGCTAAACTTGAGTTTATCAATCTATTTGCTGTCATAATATTCACGGATCAAGTTATGCCACAGGCGGCCCAAACGTGAGATGAGAGGAAATAATTAAAATTCAAATGAGACGTACGCGAACGTGACTCTTGACTATGAGCGGTGTTGTGTTACAAAGATGCGATTTACAAGGGTTTGT
>OMLO01001440.1_pt1 | contig 18293 bp, 11 predicted proteins | sample 1674811 | NCBI WGS metagenome assembly OMLO01 (sample SAMN06265003, study PRJEB25207) | coral metagenome | isolation source: Coral host | place: Mexico:La Bocana,Puerto Morelos, Mexico | collected 2008-11-13 | reverse complement strand
TGAACGTTTGATAATTTGATGACATGGCTTGAAAGTCAAAATACAGAAAGACTTGACTTTGGAATTAATCTCTTCCGCAAGACATTCAACCTGCTCTTCCTTCTCCTGTATCGTGTTTTGTGCTACTTGTAAATCAAATTTGACTTCTTTCAATTCTGATTGGAGATTAGCAACCTGTGCCTTAAAGTTGCTTACTTCCGCCGTGGGAAAATTCGTCTGGTTTTTAACCGCCTCTATATCACTGGTTGGAAGACTCAAACCGTTAAACGCCAGTAACACCCTTTCAACATAACCCTTGAATTCAGCATCGGTAAGTTGCGCCTCGCTGATATGAGCAATATCATTTCGGACTTGACGAAGATCATCGAGTTCCCTCCTGATGGCTGCACTCAGCGTTGTGCCAATGCTATCTGAGAACATGATCGCGAAAAACAAACAGCTACAGTCCCACACTGCTCTGTTACCGTTCTGTATAGTCAAAAGATATCGCTTATTCTTCGAACGGCTTTTTCGAGACTCTTTATTGTAGAAGTCTGACCCATTCTTTGGCGTGTCCTCCCATTCTCCAGGTGCTGTTTTGTATAGGAAGTCCCATTCTTGTTTCAAGACTTGTCGTAGTCCTTCGGGAACCAAGTTGAAGGCGATGTAACAAATGCGAAAATAGTTCAATTGCTCTGAAGTGTACTCCATTGTGAAAAGTCCTGCAGTGGAAATACATCGAGGCTTTAATTGTGGTTATATAGCAAATGTATTTAAGGAAACCTATGGAATGTATTTATGAGATAACAAAACCGGCTGGTATTCATGGTGTTAATGAGGGGTGTAATTGGAGGAAACATGATAATGTAGTTTTGGGCCTGTTATTTGGGGTGATCTCTTCAACAAAGGACTGACTTTAACGCATGTGTTTCTTTTCTACTTTTTCCTTTTTTTTCCTTATAGGTACATGTTGTAACGATAACAGCTCCTACGACGACATTCAAGAAACTGTGTGATAACTAAGTCACGCATACGCGTCCGGGTGAGGTTAGTTCTAAAAAGAACTGTTGTTGGTGACTGAGGTTTCAACAACTCAAGTGTGTCATCTTTAAAGTCTCTAAAGATGAACAAGTGCTTGTGAGTCCAGTATTGGTGACTGCAGCACGTTTGTGAGTCAAGTGATCACGACTGCTGTGGCCGAGGTTCAAGTGTGTGAGTGTCACTTGACAGCAGGATAGCCAAGGTCAATGCTTGGGACAGCAGTGTTTGACATATTTAAGAGCTATTACCGCGGCGGCTGCGAGATTAGACTATAAAAAGTTTTTCCTTTAACTTAGTCCTTTGTATATGAGTTGGCGAGAGAAATGACTGGACAATAGCGTCAGATAGTCTGCAAGTGTTTATAAGGGAGCTAGTCGTTTCGCAATCGTGTCAGTTTCCCAACGTATGAAGTCGATTCGCAACGTCCTGAATCAGTTCGCAAATGCTTCATGTCACTTCGCCAACGTCCAAAATACGTTTTGGAACAAGGTCTTACATGTACTTACAAATTACCAGGGAAATAAAACGGCACCTTTGATGTAAGATGATATGGGTATTCTTAGCGAAGTGTCGATCAAAACTGCTCGTTTCAATCCCCCCAAACTCTCTCTCTTCCTACGCCATGTTGATAACGCGCTAGTTAATCAATGGCCAATTATTTTAGCCGCCTTATTTTGAAAAACTTGTAGGCTAGACATTAAAGTTACATTATGCTTGTCACCCCAAAATTGATCTGCGTACTCGAATAAGGGCATGACAAGACTTCTATAAAAAAAGAATGCGCGCCCTAAACGGTAAATGCGCCTTAGTAGGCCAAGCCTTTGGTTAATTTTCCCTGTCATGTATTCGACATAATTTGACCAGGTAAAATCAGACGATATTAAAATTCAAAGATATTTAAAACAAGTAACATTGTTCACACAATTAGCCGTGAAATGTTTCTGATATCCTTATTAAGGAACTAAACCATTGACTTAATTAAGTAGGGTCAAGTTATTCTGTTAATAATCGTTTTGATTTAACCTTGAGGCGTACCAAACTTATTTTAGACGAACAGCCTGGAAACTAGTATCGTGAAAAGTATCTGGTTACCAAGCTACTAACTTTCCATGAACGCACTACGAATTGAGCTTAAATGCTATCTTGGAAACACTGGGTAAATGAAGAAATACGGGTTTACTTCGGCGTAAGATCCTGTGAATTTTTGTTTGTGTGCTCTATATTGTTTCGGGGCTCTTTGTTGTCTTGCTCGTTCTTTGTTTTACGTCACTGGTGAATTTCACAAGTTTTTAGACCGAGGATGAGCCAGAAATACCTTTCAACAAATACCATAAATAGACCAAGCCATGCCAAAGTTGGGGAGCTTAAATTGTTGGTAACACTTTCAAGTGCTCTTCGTTTCACTGTTGTTCGGTACATTTGAAAGGCCTAATTATCAATTTTGTTAACTATGCATGATCCAGTGTCTTTTCCATAGAATCGACGCATATTTCCACATTTTACCCCAAAAATGTGTCCATAATTTGTCAGATGGCATGAATTATCTTTTGCAGTTGCGAAAGAAATTTGCCTCAATAATTTTGGTAGTCAATATGGCTAGTAACTAAGGAAATGTCACTAGTCAAAAGTGAAAATCCATTGGTATTTTGCCTGTTTGCCACCGCTGTTATGGATCCCTGAATACTTTTAATGTGTAAGCCTTTTAACTTCTAGTATTGGAAACACGCCATTAATACGTCCAGCGGTAATACAGGTGATGTCATTACAAATAGTTGAAACGGACCAGAACCTTTTTTTAATGCACAAATTGTAGCACTAATTGGATTAGTCAAATTTTGGCAAAGTCCAATGTTCGCGATAGTAGCGTTTCTTAAGTTCCGCATTTGTCAGAAACATCTTTAATTACTATGCTCGTGACAGCTGCAATTGGAAAGCCAGTGATTGTAAAAGCAGCGTTCGTGTGCAGTGTTCGAAATTTGTAAGAAGGAAGCCTATACGAATACAGTGATCGTGACAGCAGCATTCCTGGCAGTGTACGTAATTGCATCGCTTGGGAGTCTAGTGACTGTGATGTATGGTAGGCTAGGTTGGCTAGTCGGTTGCCTCGGTATTAAGGTGAACTCTAGCCTTGTTATTATGTATATAGATAAAAATCGGAAAGGAAAATTGTCCTGCGTTTCACAAGACCTCCTCGGCCTGTGAAATTATGAATCGTTTCACGTCTAAGGTATGGCTAAAGCAAATGTAAACTTAGTTGAGACATAGGGCGATAGCGAAGATGAATACTGCCTCACACTCGAGTCACTGGATGAAAGTGAAATACTCAGCACCCATGCTGCAAGTGATCATGAATATGCGAGAAAGCTGTTTGCTACAATAAGTCATGGAAATTCCACGGTGAAGTTTCAGCTGGATAGTGGAGCAACGAATGGCAGACAGCTCGCCCCTGGTCAATTCGCCCCCAATCTTCAGACAACTAGCCCCCGATCTTCAGAAAACTGGCCCCCAATTTCAAAACACACCTATGTTACGTTGGACCGATATATTTTTATGCTCATAAAGTAATAATTTCTTGAAAGAAGAAGAAAGTTTGTTATTTAAAGTACATTACGAGACAAAGACTTACTTTTGTAGCCTTCGATTGTAACGATTGGGTAAACACATAGACGTTACCATTTCGTAATCCAGCCACAACATTTGAAGTAATTGAAGTGAAACAGATCTAACTGTTTATGTTTTATGTTTTGGAGTATTCCCCTGTCTGAAGATCGGGGGCTAGTCGTCTCAAGATCGGGGGCGAGTTGTCCGGGGCGAATTGTCCAGGGGACGAGTTGTCCGGATACCGGAGCAACGTGTAACCTGTTACTTGCAAAGAACCTTGAGTTCATCTTAAGCATGAAGATGAAGAGGGTGCCAGTGGTTCATATATCAAGGAGAGTTCCTGTAGCGCTCAAGGATTAACTGAAGGAAGAACTGAAGACGCCATGGTATCATAGAAAAAGTTACTGAGCCTACCCCATAAGCTTCGAGCCTTGGAACTGTAAGAGAAAGCCTAATGAACAAATTCGTGTGTTATGCACTGACCCAAAAGACCCCTTCGACCGTAGACGACGTACTTCCAGACCTCTCAAGGGAAAACGTTTTCTCAAACGTAGATTCTAAGAATGGGTTTTGGTATGTTGAACTCGACGATCAGAGCTCACGCCTTACAACTTTCAACTCACCCTTTGAACGATTTTGTTGGCGTCGCCTTCCCTTTGGGTGTGTTACAGCTGCAGAGAGCGTCCACACTAATACCTACCTACTTACCTACCCACCTACACTATTGGATCATCCCCACGGGGCTTTTCAGAGTCAATGTTACATTACAAAATTTAAAAACGCAGAAAGCCAAATACATGATAATGATAATCTAAAAAAAAGATGAATGTTGAATAAAAATGAAATAGAACAGTGATTAAGAAGCTTTTACCTGAGTAGACGCTTGAAATCGTCACGAATGCACTACCTGCATCTCATTCCACAGATAGTTCGATTTATATTGAAAAGTCCTTTGGCCGCTAGCAGTGCGCAAGAGCGGTATGATGACATCCTGGTTTTTGATGAAGGTTCATCGGAAGATGAAGAATTAGTAGATTACGATCAAAATCTACGCTCGCTAATGCAGAGGTGTGGTGAGCAGAATATGAAGCTAAACAAGGACAAAATGAAACTGCGGTGTGAAGAAGTTCCCTTCTTGGATCATCTGATCTTGAAGGACGGTATTTAAAAAGCAGATCTAGCAAAGATCATAGATGTCTCGGAGATGCCAACCCCAACTGATATGACCTGTGTACGCAGGTTCATTGGATTCACAAATTACTTGGAAGTTTCTACCCCGTCTCAGTAATGTATGTGAGCCCTTCCAGAAACTCACACCCCCTGATGTAGGATAAGCGTAACAGTTGGTTACCAATATTCCATATTTTTTTTTGACAAGGTGCCTAACGCTGCAATGCGACGCCCCCGACAAGGGGCGTGGAGCTGTCCTGTTGCAAGATGGCCACCCAACGCGTACGCAAGCCGCCCAAGCCTCACTATACTCAGATAGCGAAAGAGCTCCTTGCAGTCATTTATGGACTAGAGACGTTCCGTACAAACATTTATGGGAGACAAGTAACTGTGGAATCAGTTCTCAAGCCATTGTTGATCATTGAGAAACCACCCCACCGAACGCCAAAGAGGCTCAAGCGCATACTCCTGACATCTACTCCGTCAACTCAGGCTATAGGAATGGGTCCACCATGTATCTGGCTGGTGCCCTGAGCCGGGCGTATCTTCAGAAGCCGAGAGCATCAACATGACGCAGGATGCGTGCCTAAAACCATCTTCTCTCCAGGAAATCAAATAGCACACAGCAAAGGAGCGAAGGCTTCAAGAGCGAGTCAAGTTTATCAAGGCAGGCTTGCCCGAGACAAAGGGGAAACTTTCTCATATCGCATTACCGTCCTTTGTGTTACGTCGAACTGAGTGTCGACGGTGAAGTGGTTGACCGGGGAGAGAGAGTAGTGTTCTCACTACGTCGAGACGTGATGCAACACCTTCATTATGCCCATTCCGGTGTTGTCAGCAGCCTTTCCCAAGCAAGGGAATGTATCCACTAACCAGGCATGAGCATGATATCCAGCAGTTGATTGAGATATTTGATGTTTGGAGAGCTTATGACAAGAGACAGCCTAAGGAGACGCTGATATCAACTGAACTCCCAGATAGACCTTAAGCGAAAGTTGGAATTGATCAGTTCAGTTACAGGAGTCACTACCTCATCCGTGTGGATTACTACTCCTCGTTATGGGAGGTTGATCACCTTGAGGACACACGGTCAGCAACAATGATCCAAAAGTTGACAAAGGAACGGTGTGTGTCAGAACGGCTCACAGTTAATTTCAGGTGAATTTAGAGTTCAGTTGTCATCGGAGTTTTGCTCACGTGACAAGCTCCCAAGCAAACCCGTATATTAATGGGAAAAGGGTGAAAGTTTCTAAAGAAACTGTGGTGCTGCGTCGGTGGGGGTAACAAGGTAATTTGGTTATATCAACTAACTTGAAAATGTGAATTGGCCACCGTAACGAGTTATAAAGCTGACGTTTCGAGCGTTAGCCCTTCGTCAGAGCGAATGGAGGAATTGTGGGTTGTGTGTAGGTTTATATGGAGAAAGTGGAGCTACGCTATTGGTGGGAACATAGTGACGAGAAAAACATGAATAAATTAGTAGAATGAAAAGCGTTCGTTGATACCTATGGGATTAAGAGTGCCGATTTGAAAAATACACTTTTGTTCAAGAGTTTTGCGGCTTTCCGAGCTACCTAAATGTGACGAAAGGCCGCAGATCGCATATCTTGCTTAGAATGATTAGGTAAATTAAAATAAAAACAAGGAAAATCAAGCGAGTATTTACAACATGGGAACTTAAGATCTTGAAGAGCTTAAAAAGTGGAGTGGAAGTACGATACGTTTAATTCCCCCCCCCCCTCCCCCCCCCCCCGCACAAAGTCTGACTAATGAGGCCTTCAAAACGAGGGTGGACAACCCTGTGGGAACTCGGTCTTACGAAGTGATTACCGCAAATGGTGTCAGATATCCACGGAACGGTCATCACTTCAGGAAAGCAATGAAAGGGGTCTTACAGCAGAGGCACATTGACACAATTCAAACTTGACCTTTCAGCCTTGACCTTTCAACCAACAGAGCACAACGCATTTTGGCGCTGAAACAAATTCTCTCGGTTCGTACTATTAGAAATAGGTATACACAAGTAGGGAGACTGCGATGTTACTAATTCTAGTTACTGTTTTTTGACTGAAAAGCTTGGCCAGCAAATTATAAGGGTAGAAATTTCTTCACCGGTTTGCTTGCTGCGAGAAATTACAAGGTGAATTTTCCACGAGAAAGTCCCACCATTGCGCATAATAGTTCAGTTGAGACTAGTAAATAGAGAAATTTTAATCCAAACAAGACGCATAGCTGCGTGAACTCGGGCTTACAATATCGCACATCTGGAGTTGTCTTTAGGGGACTGCCATATTGCGACTGTCACTGTCGTCACGCAATTTTCGTCATTGCCGGTCATGAATAATTCTGCTGGCAGTGTAGCTTTCACTGCATTGAATCGAAGTTCATAGTCAGTCTCGAACACATTTAAAATGGTGGGTAATTCTGTCTGCATTAAAAATGATTGTCTGGTTACTGAGAAAAACTTGAATAGAACTGATTTCCAATATTCATTATTGCGGTGACCAGGTCATTAGCAGAATTGATTCCTTGTTATTGTAAATCAAAGAGCATAAACTCATTGCAACACATTGTTGTCCTGAACTTTGTCGAAATACCAACTTAGCTTGGCTATATGGTGCCGTTATTGTTTAGCTAGGGTCAATGTACAACGGAGCAGGACCAGGGTTTTTCTCTATATCTGAACTCAGTTGAAATTTGCAATAGTTTGATATGTGTGTCTGACTCTTATAAACCCCATTTACACGCGCTAAAAAATCGGCACGGCACGCCAAATTTTTGGCACCGTGCTAACGATTTTAAGGCACGGAACTCCCAATTTTCGAGGTGTAAACGTATCGGCCCATAATGTAATGTGGCACCGGTGCCCTAAATTTTAGGGGTGCCGAGACTCGGAGGTAGTCTCAGCACGGATAAATTAGGCACCGTGCCAAAAGATTCGTTCGTGTAAAAGCTCTCCAGTGCCGTCCCAGGGATCTTCCAGGCCCTTTTTATCATAACGCATGCGTAGTTGTCACAAAAATGGCGTTGGTAGAGACACGTCGTTCGCGCTACACACAAATGATATAGATACACCAAAAAGATTTGCAATAGTGCGGTATTCTGCTGTAGAAGATAAGTAGTACAGTACAATAGCGAGTCGGCGCCTAGCGCTAATAGCTTGACGCATTGGCGTATTTCGTCGCGTTATTTCACGCTCAATCTCGTTTAAAATGAATTCAAATGTATCTCTGGTAACTCGAAAATTTTCATACCACTGTTGCGCATCAAACTCGGTGTCTGCTAACTCAAACGAAGGGCTAACGCTCGAAACGTCAGCTTTATAACTCGTTACGGTGGCTAATTTACATTTTTCAACTTAGTTGATATAACCAAATTAACTCAAACCAGGCCTGATTACTCGGTCTCACCCAAAGGCTTCTTTCACGGAAGTTCAAACAAACCACGTGCGCCATCGCTGCTAACAACCATTTCTCCTTCCGTCTGTTTTTTTCTTTTTTCGCCAAGATGTCGATGAACCGAAGATTGCTCTTCCTGTTTCGATTTAAGTCACAATTTACTCTTAAGATGTAATGCAAGATGACGACAAGCTGTTTATCCGCCATTTCCCGGGAATAAAACAGATGGAGAGAAGGGGTGCCGATTAGAAATAAATATTGGAAACGTGCCCAGCTGGAGAAAAACCCGTTATTTTCGGTCGTGTAAATGGGTAGTGCCGTGCCGAAATTGTTTAGGCACGGTGTCAAAATTTGGCGTGCCGTGCCATTTTTTTAACACGTGTAAATGGGGTTTTAGTGTGGGTCTACCGCGAACGTGTGTGACTTTGTATGTCAATTGAGCGTAATAGCCATAGAATTTCTTTCGCTTACATCAAGCGAGGAACTGTCCACGGAGGCGGACGCCGCTTTAAACCATGCGCTTTAGGGTTCACTCTACGCATGCGCTTACACTTCACGCATGCGCCGTAATTGAACTACGTTTTGTGACTGAACCCAAAAAAGAATGAAGCCGAATTCATACCTCGGGCGTTTCCTTCGGAAAGCCCGAGTAAAAGGCAAAGATTAAAATATGTGGAAATTTGTAGGATGATGGATTGATTGATTTTGTTCCGTGGGGCAGTCAAAGGCAAAATACATGTAAAAATCTTAATAAAGCCAGTGAGACTTGAGAGCGTGTAGTAGGATTGAAGTGGGTCTGAACAACAAATATGGAAAATACCTTCAAAAGACTTTGATGTTGTAAATGTTTCATTGGTTTCGCTGATCTGTTATCCTGTTGTCTTCAAACGTTCAAAATCTACAATACCAGTGCAATGAATATTAACGTAATTAAAACCTTCCTAAATGGCAGAAGTAGATTCTTGCTTAGACTTCTCACAGCGTTTACAACAAACAGCAAACAAACTATTTATTCAGGAAATCGAAACGTGAATCTGTTACCACACCGTTAAACAAATGACGAAGTTCCTACATTCTGATGTTTCGGTTCAAATCAGCACCACAAAAGAATTGCCACTTCTTCCTTCTTTACAAAACACCTGTGATAAATCAGAAAATTTTAAAACCAGATCGAAGGCAACGGAAAGTGCTGGAGAAGCAACATTTAACTACGAGTAGTACACTCTTCATACTACAATCTTGGTCAGAATAAAATAAGATATAAAACCACCCCTTACCCCCTCTCCCCACCCCGAATCAAAAATCAATGACAAACCAGCACTAAACCCAAAACACGCCATTTTTCATGATTGAAACAGGGGAGGGATGGTCGTAATTCCTCAATATTGCAAACTTTCATCGGCTTAGTAATATGCTACATTGTAACAAATCATTTCCCCGTTGTGCTAATGTAGAATACGTTATTTGCCGCAGTCATTACCTTACCGGTCTTAGAAACAGATACGTTTCATTCCGTACCAGAAACAGAATTTGTGTATTGTTTCTGTACTAAGTACGCTCAAGGACCGTAAACCGGACTCGAGATAGTGGCGAAAAGTGTGCCTTCTGTGAAAGCATATTTTCTGAAGACCAGAAAATGGAGTGTTTCAGTAACAGGTAGCAATTCCAAACACACGCATTTAAGACATAACATAACTGCCCGATATATGGGCATCAGCATTTGGGTGCTGACCCAGAAGATGACCGGCATAACAGCTTCCTTCCGGGAGAATGTGGCGGCGATCGTTCTCTTTTAGACCCCTCGGCCAAGACAACGAAAACCATTTTTGATGATTACGCTGGCGAACTCTCTGATTGAGGTCGCCCAGGCCTTTCAGAAGATTTACAAGCGCTCGCCACTGAAATGGCCTCAAATGCTGCAGGTTGACCACGGGCGCGAATTCATGGGCGCTGTCACAAAAGAGATGGACAAGCACAAAAGATATATCCGGCGCGGGCGCGTTGACATTCACCGCGACCAGGCCGTTGTTGAACGTTTCAACCGCACCCTGGCTGAGCGCTTGTTCGGACACAAGTACGCTGTTCTGAAATTCGACTCCCTGAGGGCCAGCGGTCCACTGCCTAGGTGAAAAGACTTCCTGAAGTTGTTTCGGCTTTGAACAACGAGGTAACAAGACTGATAGGTAAGAAACTCGCCGTTGCCATCAAAGAAAAAACTGTTTATTCAAAGCCATCAACACCTTATTCGAGGCCTGTTGGAAAAAGCAAAAAATTCTCCCCTCCTTTGTCCGTGTCCGTTATCTCTACCAACCCGTGCGAGCTTGAAGGCGGCGCAAAAAGAGCCACGGATCCAATCTGGTCTTTGAAAGTCTACAGCATTGAAATATCTTTCACCAAACCGAATTAACCCGTTCTCTACTATTTGCGTGACGGTCCCAAGCGTGGCTTCGTGCGTGAAGAACTGCTGGTTGTCCCTCCAAACACCACTCTTCCGCCAGCTGACGTGAACTAAATATGAAATTCGATTGGTTCGGTGTTTATCTCATCGGCCAGCACCCACCGTTTGTCGTAATAAGCGCTCAGCCCCAGCTTCTGCTGCTCGTAAGTGACCATCTGCCCGTAACGCATCCTGAAACCTCTGTTGGTTGCCATATCCTTGTCGCCTTCCAGCGTTTCGAGGAAGCGCTGCCACGTGATCTCGTTCTGCTTCTTTAACATCCCCTTCGTGCTAAACTTCTTTTTTTTCACCCTCTGCTTCGTCGATGTAATAACACTTCGGAGCGCAATCATCCGGCTGCCCTCACACTCAAGCTTGAAGAGACCTGGGGTCCGACCGCTCCACTTGTCCCAAGACAGCCATTAGTTTTTTTCCGCCTCGAATTCTTGCTTCAGTTCTGGCCGAACAATGTCTGCGAGCCGCTCGCCAGAGATTGCCATGTAGAAGCTGTCCGTGTTCATCTGGATCAGCTCAAAATCTCTTCCGTCGATATACCTGTCAAGAAAGTCGTAATAGAATCCAGCATCCGCAGCTTTGCCAGCTGAAAGACAGCGATTCCGGCCTGAAACGGTCTTCTGATTGTGATTCGAGGCTTCCGGCTTTCCAACTGATACGCCTGCCCGACCTCTTCAAGATCAGAGAAATACGCGCTTCGTAAGGCTCTGTCGACTACCTTCTCGTCTTTGGTGTAGATGACGTTTGTTTGCCGCTCCAAGGCTTCGATAAGCTTCCCATACGCACTGTTTCCCAACAGTTTGAACACCTCAGCGAGCGGCGCTTTGCATTTATCCACGTCTCCTGTCCGGCGCGCCTCCGTCACCCCCTCCACGAACCAGTAAAAGATCTTGGCCGGTTGGTAGTCGATTGTTCTGCGAGCCTTTGGGATCATCGCCCCATGGTTCACGTACCAGAGCAGTAGAGGGGCGTACACCAACAACCGTCTAGCAGACAGTGCCGCAACAAGTTTTTTTCCGTCTCTGCATCTGCCAGTTCTTTTCAAATAATGGAGCATGTGTTTTGGCACAGCTTCGACAGGCACTTCTTTGTTGTAAAAGAAAGGGCACAACTCTTCGAACTTTTTGTGTAAACTCTCCGGAATCTCAATGTCGACTTCAGCGAATCCGAACCAGTTTCCTTCTTTGAGCCTGTGAATTAGTACAGGTCCTGCCTGCGCTTGGAACTCGTCGTCGTAGTGTACGACCCTCCCCTTTCCGCACGGAATTTCTCTGAGCATTGTCGAAAGGTAGAGAACGTTGGCGTCGTAACCGTCGATTTTTTGGCAAAGACGCGGCTCTTTGACTCGATGAGACCTGATCCCTGAAACACCAACTTCGTGGTACCTTGTGAAAACGAGGCTCGGACGACCCACAACAGCTTCTTTCAGCATCTCATACTCTTCTTTGCACGGGCCGTAAAGCTCCGCGCCCCGCTCAACCGCGCCTTGGAGAGGGTGTACATTTTCAACCCACAAAAATACATCAGACCCCTCATCATGTATAAGGCCAGTATCCCCCTGGGGTTCAATGTTTCACAGGACTTACAGTGATTACATTTAATCTTCTCCAAAACAATTCAAAAGAAGAATGAAATAAAGAAATTGCCACCATTGCATTTTTTGTCACTGAAACAAATTCTCTTAGTTCATAGACTCAAAAATAGGTATAAACCAATAGGGAGAATATGACGTTCACAATTATTCTACTTGCTGTTCTTTGACTTAAAAGCTTGGCAAGCAAATTATAATTTGTTTGCTGCAAGAAGTTATGATGTGAAATGTGCATGACAAAGTCCATTGCATATAGTGTAGTGGAAACTGACAAATTGAGAAATTTAAATCTAGAAAAGCAAAGATTAAAAGATGTGTAATTTTGTAAGATAAGAGATTTTCCTTCCGTGGGGCGATGAAAGGCAAAATACACAGAGAATATTACATGGTTGCGCATGGATACAAATTTTATCTGCGAGTGTTTAATCTGAGTATTCAACCTGATATATCACGAGTGAGTGTAGTGATGAAATATCAGGAAAACGATTTCTTCAACTAATCCTTTATTTGCTGAATAAAGGATTTTACGCACATTCTTATTTTAGAGAAAATACTGAAGTCAGTAGCATTTATCTGAATTCTGAATGTTATAGCAAAACGCTGGCACATAAAATTTTATTAATTTTATTTCGTCATTGTCATTTAAAATGTGTAAATAATTTATTTAAAAAATCAGCCAATGATATCTTCACAGTATGAAGCATAAAATCGTATCTTCATTGCATACCAAATTTTCATCACTGGAGAAATCCTGGTCTTTTAGCTTCTTTTATTGGTGTCTATATAGTAAATATCAATTTCCCAGGAAAGCCACTGAAATTTTCAGAGCCTGTAGTACATGTATAGGATTGAAGTATTACGACTGAAATATCTCTAAACAACAAATATGCTAAATACCTGGAACAGATTGGAACAGATGCTGTAACTGTTACATTGGTTTTGCTGATCTGATGTCCTATTGTTTTCAAGTGATCAAAATCTGCAATGACAATGAATACTGATGTAATTGTAACCTTCCTCTCCACAACCAGGGCATGCAATGAGACCAGGTCAACCTTCATAACTTACAAGGTTTACTAATCAACAATAACAATCTTTTACTTAACATACTTGTAGTACCGTGGGTAGGAACAGTCGAGGTAGTATATTTAGAAACACAACACTGTCGCTTATGTGACCACATGTTAGCAGGCATAATTTCTACATGTTGAGAATATATCAATAGCAATGACAATCTGATGTATACTTTCTCACAAGTGGCTTTTAACTTCTATTAAGTTTTGATTTTTTTCTTGTGTTTCATTGTAAAAGAGTTAATAAAAAAAATGACACTGTGTTATTATCAGAAAATATATTAAATATGGAAGGAGATGACAAATGAGTATACTGAAATGATTTCATTTATTAGTTTTCGTACGATATTACTGAATCACATCTTTCAAAGATCTATAATGTATAAAAAACAACAGTAAGAGGTGTTCAGGATCATCAAGATTAAGGCTCAATTCTTTCTAGTCACTTTGACACTGAGCAGTAAGAATATGGTGATCCAAAGCCAGTTGAACCAAACTGAGGCTACACTTTAAATACTTAACTTATCCAGTGTAAAGAGTGACAAAAGTGGGTCTTTTTTTCAGTATAAATCATTATTTGCATTCCCTCAACTTTAAACATTTGAATTTTTTAACTGGAAGAATCAACTTGCAGCATATCAGTTATCTAGATAGACTGTTGAATTCTTTTTGTACATTCAAGATGAAGCCAGGTCACCACCAACTGTACTTTCATAAAAAATCCCATGAAATACTCATAAAAGACCCATTAATTTTTTTCTAGAGCAATGAATATTGCAATTTCCTATTTTCATGGCCTCACTGAAAGCCACTAATTTGTCATGAAAATTTTTTTCATGGCCATGAAAAGTTTTCACTGATCCAGAACTGAAATTGAGTCATTAAAATTTGTTTTCATGGCCATGAAAATTCATGAATAAATCAAAGTTAAATTTAATGGGCCATGAACAATATACCATTAGATTTTATGGCCCATGAAAATGCCATAAAAGTCAGAAACTGACCAGTCCTGGATTTAATGGATCATGAAAGTATGTGTTCACGGCCATGAAAGGTCAGAAATATGAACCGAAATAAAATTATTAGGGACTTTTAAGACCCTTCAACACTTACCGTGATGTACCGCGCATTGTATGTTTTGAAATGTGAGCATTGACCGGAACAATCGAATGACCGCTGCGAGCTTTGTCCACAGCCACAATCGCACGAGGAGAGTGACACGGCTTTTGACCTCGAAGAAGAAATGCAAAGTGAATCGAAAAGCTCTGTAGACATCCGCAAATTATTGCCAAGAGACTGCCCTATAACTTACGACCGCTACGGTTCCTTAGTCGCCTTAGTCGCCGAGGACGAGTCACCTGAAACTCAGGAAAATGTTGACGAAGCCGACGAACGTGTTGAAACTAAAGTGGCGAGAAAACATTTTACTTTTTGATAGGTTTGCTGTATTAATAACAGATTTCTATTTCTCTTGCGTTCACCAAAATATGATTGGCTCTTACAGTGGCTCTACAGTGCTACTCTTGTAAAACAAAATGTAGCAAAAAGAAAACGGCGCGAAGTGCAGGCTGTCCCAGCAGAGTTGCAGACAAGAAATGCTCTTTACGTTGTGGATGTGGGCAAAAGTGTAACAATGGCAAAAACGAGGGCACCAAACGGGAGAATGCAGAGATTATCTGATAGACTATTTGACTGTCACAGATCAGAAATTCAGCAGTCGGAGGTGAAAATCAAGGTAAATTATGGACACAGCAGAGGAAACGAAAATGAACACTCATGTTTCAGCCAACAAGAAATGAGCTCCACACACGTCCGAGCGCAGAATGTTATGCGCAGGCCAGTTAACTTTTTGGCTTTGCCGCCCTGATGTTATGGCCTTCCCTTCACTGTCCACGTTGTCATTGCTTAAAATAAAGTCCCTAAGGGCTCAAAAAATACACACCAATACATTTCAAACATCTGAAAAGTCCTTTGGCCTCTAAATCAATATTTGAAATAGATAGCATAAAAACTTCACAAGAAGATCTCATTAAGATGCTTATAAATTTGCACTCATTAATACCTCTCCGCTTGAAAAAGAAATCATTAAGTTTAATAAGATGAAGATACCATTATAAACATTTATAATTATTTCCAAGTAGAAAATGTGATTAAAGGACAGTCAAAAAGTGAGAATGACCTCAGTCCTCTACTTTTCTTGTATGTATCTTCAACTGATAACACTACTAGTACTTCATAACCCTTAAAATAACATATATATATTATGCTCTAGAAAAAAAAGGCCAGAGTACAATATCTTCCAAGTGTTTAAACATCAAGGTTTTATAGTGTGGCTAAGCTTGAAAATTCCTCAAATACAATGCCACAATACTTCTTGAGATCTCGACATTTCTAAACAAAGATCTACTATTTTAAGAAAAATGGAGTTAGTTATTCCGCGTAAATGCTATAAAGATTTTTGACTGCCGCCGGGTTTAAAGTCGTTTGAAAACACTTTCTAGCTGCCGTGTCTAGACACAGTGTTCTAGGAATTACGTAGGACTATTGAAAATATTGTCTTATCACCGATTCCTATTATATGTAAAAACCTGTTTCTAAAAATTATAAATACCGGCACTATGGACATGAAAAGACCGCAACTTTTATCCCCAGACTCGTAGTTCAGTTTCGTGTCATGATCATGACTACTGCACTTTCTCCTTCTCACAAAAAAAGTAAATTAATTTCCAACTCCGTGAGAGCAAAATTCCTAGAGATAACTATGTGCTTCTCAAAAATGACTTCTGAATACTTTCCAGCCTGTGGCAGGTCTCTAAATTGTGTAAAGATAGTAGAAAAGACGAGTTCTTTTGGTTGAGGAGACACGAGTCGCCATTTGAATGTTGATAGGACCTGGGAACGAGTTTCCCATAAACCATGATGCAGTGCTCTATTATTGTGCATTTACAAGATACATTGCGTGTATGATGTACATGAAAGATGTGCTGTTAAGTTAATAAACTGTCCGAATAACATGAGAACAGATAGAGGAAATACACATTTGACATTTCACTTTATTCTCTATAAAATATCTCTAAACCAGGACTCCTACAAGACTTCAAACAATTTGAAAGGCGAATGCGCCTAAAATACATTTTTCGTGGCCAAGAAAAGAGCCACATCCCTTCTACGTTAAATCACACTGGCAACCAATTACCTAGAGGGGGGCATTGTTGGCAAATTTGGCAACTTTTGTTGTTCTAGTAGTTGTGCGATTTCAAAAGGGATATAATGAAGTGGCAATTGAACTTCGGGTCGTGCAAGTTTGGTCTGAAGTCATACTTGTGATTTCAAATTGAACACGTGCTGTGCACTTGTTCGATTTTGAAATCACATGTATGATTTCTGACCAAATTGCACTCCACTCAGTTCAATTACCATTTATAAATCCACAACCGATATCATTTTTTTCGTGAAATTTAACATGGAATTCAGTCATCAGGCTGTGAATTTTTCTATAACATTGACTCAGTGGCTAATTATCTGGCTCTCATGTGCTCTACTAGTGGAGGCCCCATGGCTTCATGGTTAGTGTGCTCATCTCTGGTCTGGGCTGGAGCTGTAGCCGAGGACATTGTGTTGTATTCTTGGGCAAGACACTACTCTTACAGTGCCTCTTTCCATCCAGAAGTATAAATGGGTACCGAAATAAGCTCCCGCCCAATGGGCAGCCTTGCTCAAATGCAGACTTCACCCATGTGCTCTATTTTATTGCTTTTTGTTACTACTTTTTACTTTGGGGTGATCTGGATCAGGATCAGTAATTCACAATCACTTGGATTTTAATGATTAATGAAACTGGCTGGAAGTTAGTTTACAGCTGTAGTTGCTATGGGTAAATAGACTATTGATGGGATTTTCATGGGTTGCAGTACCAATTAGGGTTAAGTGAGAACATTTTCATGGGCCATTAAAAATTCCCTGTTAATGGGGTTTTCGTGTGTCATGAATTTTGCATGCCATCCCCTGAAATAAACACCATGAAAATCTGATAGTAAAATTCATGGTTTGTTTTCCAATACCATGAAAATCCAATTGAAATACATCATTACCACATCAAATTTAATGGCATTTTCATGGATTCTTAATGCTTTTTATTTCTGAATTGAAATTTCATGGGCCCTTAATTGGGAATTTTAAGGGGGACTTTTAAGAAGATTTTCATGGATTTTTTAATGCCTTTTTTCATGGGATTTTCCACATGAAAAACCATGAATTAAAGCCATGAAAAACTTGTGATTTTAACATTAACATATTCACCACATTTTAATATGTTTTGGTTTCATAGTGGGTATCATCTTACAAGCTTGAAGTGGACTACGCTACTGTTAATATCATCTTCATTCCTCTTACTGCTGAAACTAAAATTCTACACCACGGATCTAGAGAAAAACCATCCAGAAGGTTTATCATATGCCAATTACAGTCCTAAATGACGTAAAAATAATAATGTTTAGTTTAAAGTGATTCACAGTGTGCTTCCAACCAGTGATACACTTCCTCAAGACAGCATCTCAAAAAGCCCCATATGCAATTTATGCAACGCCAAAGAACAAACGTTGCATCACCTGCTAATAAACTGCATTCTAACAGTAGATTTCTGGACTCTATTTCAAGACTGGTGGTACCTAAAAACAAATGAAACAATAACATTATCCACAAGTCAAGACATTATACTTTACGGCTAGCATGATAGCACAAAACAATGGCAAGTCCTAAATTATTGTTTACTGATAGCCAAACATTGCACTTTCTGTACAAGACTTCACGGAGATTTTCAAAGCTTTTTATTTTTCATTCTCGGAAAACTTGAAATCACAAAAAGAAATCACAATTGCAAAAAAGCACTTCCAAAATTTTATAGCATGTGGACTGTTTTACTTTAATTCTATATACTATGATGTTTATGGTCAATTAATATTCAGTTTCAAATTTATTATTTAGTCTTA
>OMLO01001439.1_pt1 | contig 18305 bp, 6 predicted proteins | sample 1674811 | NCBI WGS metagenome assembly OMLO01 (sample SAMN06265003, study PRJEB25207) | coral metagenome | isolation source: Coral host | place: Mexico:La Bocana,Puerto Morelos, Mexico | collected 2008-11-13 | reverse complement strand
TTATTCTACTTCTGTTTAGTCCAAAACCATCTTTAACACATGTGTAACAATTTTGGAAAGTCTCAAGCAGATCTGATCATTGTGCGCCGAGAAATTCTTAAGAGATTCCATCAAATCCAGGATTTTTCCATTAGCACGTGACGAGCGTGCTACTGATCTAATATATTACTGATATAACCTGCCCTTACCTGCAAGGTCTGTAGATTTGTAACCAGAACATTCTGTGATTTTTGATGTTCCAACAAACTTTTGTTTTCCTGCATCAGGCGAACCTCTGACTCCTTCATCAGAGCTTTCTCAGCTTTTAGGTTTTCACACATTACCTGAGATTTGATACCAAACATTAATACAACATCATTATAATTAATATTTCATTATTTCAATAGAGACAGTGTGACCAGTTACATGTAAGTGGACTGGTCATTTGGAATTTATTCATATTCCAGTAGTTAATTTATTTTGAAATCGGCTTATTGCAGGGTATACACTACTAAACATCTTGAAAGATAATAATCAATTAACAATAACAATAAAAAATAATTTTTAATATTTTACTATCTTCTCCCCATAGGGGACCTTTCCTGAGTGATGTTCAAAACTAAAAAATAAAAGGGAAAAATCTAGGAATCCAAACTGTTCGGAGGTGATTGAACAGTTTACTAGGGTGTTGCCATAAACACACTCACCTCAAGCTTGTTACATTTCTCCTTGGTGTTTGCCAGTTCCTAATGGGAAGCAAACAATACAACATAATTACGTCACTTCAAGATTTCAATTTACTCTCTAGCTTCTGACAAGTATGGCATACATAGTGCCATAAACACTCTCGACTGGCAGAGATACAGCACTATGCAAGCTTTTGCTTGAAAACGAACAGCATTTTTAATGAATTTTGGAACAATTTAATGTGGTACTTATTTTGGGAAGTGTTTAATTACAAGCTAAGGAAGGTGATTGTTTGATGGGCTTATTAAAACTCATTAACAAGCTATTTTCAATAAAATGTTACAAAACACCTATTTTTATCCAAGTATCATATCAACAGTAACCAAAAACCTGTTTCTACAATCTTTTCTACTTTAATTTTTCCCTATGGGAGCAAAGTATATGCCTCTTTGACAAAGTTCCACTTCAAGACCTGTTCAAGCTAAAGGCCCAATGCAATAAAAAAGTCCAAAATTGTAAGCATACATTTATCACCCATGATGTTAGAAAGATAGAAGTAATCAAATAGTTTACTTGTGTAATTAAGAATAAATTTCACTTGCTTTTTGTAAAAATTCTAATGAAAGGCTCAGATATTATTAGAAGTTTAACAAAAGTGGGTGAAAGTATTTCCTAATTTCACTCATCACCCTGACACCAAGTTGTGATCTTACAAGGGATTATAAAATCAATAAACGGTGTTGAACTAAAGCACTTTTAAAAGGCCAGCCACACAAAGCTTACAGAGTCACTCAAAATCTGATCACCAAGCACATACATGTAGAAATAAACAATTTGGCTCTTTACGTCAGGTGATGTTCGAGTGACTACACAATGCATAACGTTATACATACTAATGACATTGACTGACCTGTGAAACACTGTCAAGAGTTACTTGTAGCTTACTGAGAGCCACCTGTAAGCTACGAGATTTCTCAGAAGCAGCAGAGGCCTCCTTTTTGAATGCCTCTGAGTTTGACTTGAGCATAGCATGTCTTTCCTCAGCAAATTCCAGCTGTAACAAGATCAGGTAGTTCAGTTTAGTTCCTTTCTACCAGCTGGGGGGTCATATACAATGTACAGAACATTCCACCATTTGATATTAACTGGATTGTGTCAAAACATGATCAATTAACTACGGTGACTTTGTTTCTTCACACTTTTTTTAGAACTCCAGATCTTTCCCTCTTTTTTCCACTTTGCTCTGACAAAGGAATAATGCTTGAACCATCAGCAGAAGCTTCCCAAACTTGCGTCCAACAGCACTTTATTCACTTTCATCGACTTTAAGTTGATAAAAAGCTTTCAAGACAATTCTGATTTTCGGCATGACAAGCAATAAAGACAAAATTCCATAATATTTTTTTTAGAGTTACATGTAACTTTATCTTCATTAGTAACATGTGCTTTTCAGTGGCAGGAAAAACAGCAAAAGGAAAAATTTCTATACTTTTTCCAGGCTTAGTAGAAAGCCTGTAAACCTTGTGGTGGACAACATTGATGGAAGCCTGTTATCATATCCCCAAAAATACAGTGCAGCTCAGATATATCCGAACCAAAATATATGCGTAATACGCGTCAGCCCAATACGCGTATACGCGTATTGATATTATGCACATACGCATATCCGTATACACACATACGCGTATTCGTATACGCACATACGCGTATGCTTGATTAGTATGTATGAGCTAACCTATTGATTTTTCTTGTCAACAGGTCATTGTTATATTCAATGGCTTGACAGCTTGCCACAGATGGAGAGTTTTCTTTTTTTGAATATGCGTATACAGTATACATGTGTATGCCTTCAGACTAGACTTCTAAGCAAATGCCGAAACTAACATTTTGCAATTGGCCACTTGACTGAAAATTAACTGACTTTATATTAATTAATAGAGGGAGTAATTTGCCATTACATCACAAAGTTACTGTATTTTTCTTTCGTCAGGGGAAAGAGAATTTTACTATTTGAATGAACGGTTTGTGTCAGATACCAGAGATATCATTTTCTCGACAAGGTCAGAACAAGGCTTCAAACAATAAACATCTCGCAAGCGACTCACATGGCTATAAAACACAGAACTTGAAGAAAAAATAACTTCACATGAGCAGCGCTTCATAGAAACTTTGATAAACAATCCTTTGGTTAAAAGAAGAGCATTTTACCATTTGAATGAACAGTTTGTGTCAAATATAAGCGGATATATAATTTTTTTCAACGAGGACCTTCAGACAATGAACACTAATCGCAAGCGACTTGCAGACGCGTGCCGAAACACAAGAGATTTTCCTTGAAGAAAAAGAACTAAACGTGAGCGGCGCATCATAGGAACTTTGAAACAATTTTTTTGTCAAGAAAGAGTATTTTGCCATTTGAATGCATGATCTGTGTCAAATATAACCGGAGATATCATTTTTTGACTAGTATCTTCAGAACGCTAATTCAAACAATAAACATTTGGCAAATTACTTGCCGACACGTGCCAAAATACAGATACATAAAGTTCACGTGTTAAAATAGAGTTCGAGTTCAAGCAACTGTTTCAATTTTCTTTCCACTTTTACTAGCACAAGATCAAGTAAGTTTTAATAAACAGAAGTTTGGCAGAGTGAATTTACGAAGTGACTGAATACTCGAAATATGATAGCTTTCATTGATCGGCATGATGTTTTAACAATATGCAAATTTCGCTTTGAAGTATTTTCATTCCCAAGAAATATAATGTTCTTTGTTTGACTAACAATGCTTCACATAAAGAAACTTATGGGAATGCATAACAAAGAGACATATACGCGTATATGTGTGCGTATATACTCGTATTTACTCGTATTGACATACGCGTATACGCAAAATACGCTCGTATGATACGTGTATGCATAGCTCGCTTATATCTGAGCTGCACTGTACTCACGTAGAAAGTTTGTTACAACATAAAATTTTTCATACAGAAGAATTTTATTTAGTATACTGGAGTAATCTCTTTAACAGGAACACCAAAATTAAGGTTTCCCAGGGATTAAGTGAACTGTTTGCTATATCGAGGTGTCTATATGATGGAAGTGTCTGTTAGAGGTGTTTGACACTTGTGAGTACACCTTTTTCTAACAAACTCACCTGAGATTTCAACCGAGCATTATTTCCATTTAATTCATGATTTTCAGCCTCTAGTTTATCTAGTCTTTCACTGGCTTTCCTGAATAAATCAGAATACAGGAATCAAGGATGTAAATACCTATGGCAATAGGCATGGGTGATGTTGGTTTTAATAAATTCAGTTTAAGGGAAGTTCTTTCTTTAGACCTTAGCTAGTAGAGTAAACCAGAATCAAGTCCACAGAAATTACAGTCTGTAACAACAGTCTCATCTGACAAAAGAGCTGTTTATAAATAAATGGTTTAATTGCATTACTACACAGATGAACGATGTATATAATGCTTCATGACTAGCTTACAAAAACTTCCGCAACTTTTTCAGCCAATCGGAAGTAAAATCAGAACCAATCATGACTTGCTTGCATTTTTCTGCACTTTGTTTCAGCTACATGTAAATGTATGCAAGTTTACAGACAGTTTTGATTGGTTTGGATTGTGTTTAGTCCTTTTTGATCTAACAGAGTGATTGCTTGTATGGTTTTGAGTTAACCAAAGTCAGTTGAAAACTGCTCTAAAAAGCTTCTCAGGATTTTATTAGCCTTAACCACAAATGAAAAAGTCCAAAGCCCAAAAAACAAAGACAAACAAGATAATGAATGCTGCTAACTACATGTAGCACTTTCACACTGGCAAACTTCCTGATGCTCCAACTATACATGGATGCACTTTTTATTAGTACACTACTTGAAACCATGCCAAAATAATGTAGCAACCTAACGTCACCACACCAGACATTAATGCACCACAAGATTAATTCCATTGAACCTGACTTACTCTTCAGCTTGTGTCCTCTCGGCCTTGTAAGTTTCAAAGTGTCTTTGTAGTTCTTTCAGAGCCACTTTAGTATCCTCTAACTCAGCACTAGACTTATTAGGAGTGGACGCTAAGACAGACAGGTCAGCATCAGTTGTTGGTATCTGCAAAGGTAAAAACAAGAGAACAGTTAACCATTCAGCTTTGAGGATGTTGACTTGGCAGTCTTGAAATGAGCTCTCCTGGGTGTTGTTTAGGTGTTGCCTTGAGCCACTCAGACTGAATCTCCAGTGTAGACAAAACATAGTCAACTTTTTGAAGTCTGTATAGAGTTACAAGTTTGCAGATCTTGCACAATCTTGGGTCAGTATTAAACATGAAGTCCTCCCGTACAACTCCCTAACATCACCAACTACTTACCGGTGTTTGTCCACTGTTGGCTAGCAGGACACGGTACATGTCACGCTGCCTGATGACAGCCTCAACCTGTCAACAGTTATGAAAACTGATAAGATGATATGGGAAATGATTATTGATTGCTACTAATACAAAATTATGAGACAGTTATTCCACAGTGAGTCTACTGACAGACTTACTAACCATGTGGACTTGTCTTTCTCTTCCTTCCTTCAGACCTTCTACTTCCTTTAGCGAAGTTTCTAACTGCTTCTTTAGTCCTTCAATTCTGATAGAAAATTCTTTAGTTTAACATTGAAAAAAGTGTTTAAAATTTAAAAGTAACATTTGAAGCTCTAGAAAACAATCCATTTAACAATGTCAGTGTATTCAGTAGCACTTCCATGAATTCGAAATGATATCAATAGCAAAAAGTAAATTAACTTTTTAAGGTGGCTCGAACCAGTTTCCAGCACTTTTCAAGATAAAGATTTTTTTAACATTATTGTTGATGCCAAACTAAAAAATCTGCCCATCATTTTTGAACTTGAGCAAAAAGTTGCATTGTATCGGGCTTATCACAGTTCAATAATAAAAATGGCAGTCACCAAGCTCAGTGGGAGTGCTGGAAACTGGTTTGAGCCACCTTAAGTACTGCCATGCCTGCTTGCTCATTGTGTTGTGTTTGTGGGCAGGGAACGTTCACTAATTACTTTCAAAATGCCTCTCTCCACCCAGGTGTATAAATTTTTCTAGTTAATGTAATAGTAATTTATATTAAAAAAAGAAACCGTAATTGCGCAACTGTTTCTTTTTTTTTTTTTCTAAAAGCTATCTCCAGGGTTTTATAAATGTTTTTTTTTTATTGTTGTAACGTAATTTTTGTTCAAAAAAAATGTAAAGTAAGGGTTAATTGTAAGTATGTATTTATGTAAGTATGTAAGTAGTGTTGTAAGTGTTGCAAATAAATAAAAAAAAGATAAATAAAAAAGAAAAGGTGTATAAATGGGTGCCAGTGAATTTAATGCTGGTGGTAACCCTGCAATAGACTATCATTCCATTTAGGGAGGATTAGAAATTCTCCTAGTTGCTTCATGCTGCAGAAACCCAGATAAGTTCTGGCCTGATGACCAACTTGGCTTGTATACAAACTAAACATGTACGTAGGGCATCATTTAATTTCGAGTATTCCCACTAAAGCATTGACTAGTTTTTCGATGTCTAAAGTGTTGATACTGTTAGGTAACAGCAATAGAAAGCCTATTTGAAAGCTGCAAAAATCAAAAAATACAATCATGTTCCTGTGCATGTAATACTTACATGGTATCTCCTTCCTTCTTCTCTTTCTCCTCACTCAGTTCCCTGATGACTCCAAGTAGTTTCTGATTCTGCTGTTGAAGTTCCTCTATACTCCTGCCATAGGAAGAAAGAAGAACAAAATAACAGCACTGTAATAAACTTCAAACTTTGTGAGTGGTTAAAGTGTACAGTAGTATGTAAAATACACAAAGCAATCAATGGAAAGGAGTTCTGCAAGTTTTCTATTGAATAACATCGTCACACAGTTGATTTTTCCTTACGAAATTACATGCATTAGCAATTCTATTAATGTTTGTGCAATTGCCTGATAAGAATCATTGAGGCATCTAAAAATGTAAGTAATCAAGGTAAGCATTTTATATTGCTTTTTCCTTTGGTTTTGGAATCGTAATTATTTTCAACCATCCATGTGGAAATGTACCAATGTTGTGAAGAGTTTTTTTGTAAATATTATGGTCATTAGCCAAAGTTTGGTCTCAAGACTGTTGAATTTGGTGAGTATAAAGTATTTAAGTATAAAGTGAATGACTTGTTCAAACAAGCCACAACATGCAGCAGCCATTTTCAGAACTTCTTTCTCCCTACAAATTAAATCTCAGTCTAACTACTACATGCCTAGTCAGGAGCCTACCAACCTAAATGTAACAAGATGCTCAGAGATAACTTGTGATGAGCTAGTGACCTCAGCACTTGACATGGGATGCATACTGACAGTCTCGGAGCTGACTACACCTCCTCTTGCCTCCTCGCATTCCTTCAATAGCACTTGGACCTGTTGATAATCAAAGATCAAATCATGAAGCACTGTCTTGATGCTGTCTTTCAGCACTGACCTCAGCTTCCCCCTCACCCTCAGACTTTTGTTTTTACATAGTAAACTTTAATTAAAGGAACCTGTAAACATCAATGACACAAGAGTTGTGATCACTTGTCTTCTAGTGTGGTGACATTCTTTCTTCAGTTCGTTATGCTGATAACAAAGGTTATGTTGGTTGGCCAACAAAACGACAGACTGACCAACAGACTGACAGACAGCTGGATTGAGAGACTGAATGAGACTGATGGAGTGAAGGACTAACAGACTGCCTTTCTCAAAATGACAATCTGATATTACAGCCAAAATGCAGTGTTCCAGATAGGTTTTCAAGACACAGTATTAACAAGGAGTTCCAACAGGTCAATTCCCACTACTCCCACCAAATCGTTATTGTCATAATTTGTCTGACTATTGATTTGTCAGGTCGTGTAGGTGATCTTGTGGTGTTTTTGACCCAAGACCCCTCACTTATCTGTAAATAGCACCAAGGCTTCATAAAACTAGTAGCTAAAACAAAATTGAAGGTACCCGCTCCCCACTAAAAGTTAATGTCTGCATCAAACCTGTTGACTCAAATCAGCCGACAGATTCCTCAGTCTGTCATTTTCCCTCTTCAGATGTTCACTTTTCTTTGCAGCCTCTTCAACAAATACTGTGTGTTCATCACGCTCCTGTTATCACCCAATCAAATTGGCAAGAACAAAAAAAAAAGCATTTAAAATAAAACAAACAATATTGGTAAATACCCTTGACATTTATTTCATATGTTTACTTACTCCAAATAATAACATGTATTGCCATCACTACAATGCAAATTATACAATACACTGTATTTGTACACTGAATTTTTGCAGTTATTTTTATCAATTGCTGATTGAAATAATTCATTCAGCTCACCATAAGAGCCACGTCTAATCTCTTTGTGAGTTTATCTACACTGTGTAGTGCCTGTTCATAGTCTCTCTTCTGCTGCAGAAGGACAGGAGCTTTTTCCTCAATTTCCTGCAATGTAAAACACAGCTGTTATTATTCCTTCGGAACCATCATCAACCATGTTTTTGGGGGGAGCAGGGCAGTGGTGAGAGTGCTCACCTCCCACCAGTGTGGCGCAGGTTCGATTCTGGCCAGGTGCCATATGTGGGTTGAGTTTGTTGTTGGTTCTCGTTCCTGCTCTGAGGGTTTTTCGCCGCCTTCTCCGGTTTTCCTCCCTCCACAAATACCAACACTCTAAATTCCAAGTCAACCAGGATAGAGGACCCACATGAAAACCAGCTAAGGCTGGTGTGGCTTCCTCTCAAATATTGTAATTTGTTCTGTTTTTTTAGCAACCCTTTTAAAGATGTATATGCATGATTAAAAGATAATTGAAAAAAACAAAATATGACAAAAAAAACATCATTAGACAAGTGTTCTTACATAGTTAAGGTACACACATACCTTAAGTATCTGATCCAAGTACATTTTTAATCGAGTGTTCTCAGTTTTTTCCTGTTGTAATGCATCTTGCACCTCTACATATTGACTATAAATCTGCAAAAGAACAACACCAACGATTGTGAATTGTAACATTATTCAAGTACATGTAAGTTCAGTTTGGCAAGAGCAAAGGGCAAACAAAGAACAAATTCTGAGTCATCTACTTGCCCAAAAAAATTGATTACCGGTAATTAAAAACTTATCGGTTCTACAATTTACAGTGTGAATGTACCAGGTCTTAAGTGTTTATCTCAACAACTGATCTGATTTTTGCTGTATTAATAGAACACTATTTCCAACAAAAAGACCAGGATTCTTTCACATGCTTTATGTACTACACAAGACTTGACAGTATACCTTCTTGGAGGTATTAAAATTGCAGTGTAAGGCAAAATACATAAATACCAGTATCACCAATATTCTGAGCTGATGTAAGAAGTTCAAAAGAAATCATCTGTCTGAACTCTATTGCTCTACTTTTACTGCCGATTTTGCTCAGGTCAAGCAAACTTGCCGACATTGTGTACACTGGCAGTGAAACAAAGCAAAGTGATCTGATTTTATTTCACGGCTTTCAGGCAAATTATGTGGAATTATGTGGAATTGTGTCATGCTCCAGTGCTAGTAGTGCTTATAAAATGCGTGGTGAATTTCAGAAAGGTTATATTATTTCTTTGATCACATAATTGGGTTTTGAGCAAAAAGAAACAGACAGTTGAGGAAAACCAGGTTAGTTTACCAAGTCTAGAGAGGCTTGGGCAACCCAGAACTCGGTGGAAAAAATTATCCAGTAAACTCTATGCTTTTGGAATCCCACTCATCCAAGATCAAAAGTTACTCGTCTTGGACAGGTGGATGAGTGGATTTTTTTTCCCCCTGCTTAACGAGAGTCAACTCCAAAACCTTACATGTACATGTAAGTAAACTGTTTGATAGACACTGAGCTACAGGTGAGTCACTTATTGTAAGCTACAATTAGGTTTATGAAATATATATGTGACAAACATTCTGTTTATTGCTAGGAAAAATTTCTACAGTATTTCTTAAACATTACACCAAGCAAGTGTGGCAGACACCGAGCAAGTGTGGCAGACACCAAGCAAGTGTGGCATACACCAAGAGTGTGAAATATTTGAATTTGTGCAAATAATTATCTTCTGTTTAGATCTTCATCACATTTTAAAAATGTATACAAAGTATAATGATATACCTGCGTAAGTGTCATTCCAGATTTCATATAGGAACTTGTAAGTGCAGCAGTTGGTGAAAGAGTACTCAACTCTTCTGGAGTTAGAGGTGCTACACCTACAGAAGATTTTAAAATTTATCACAATGTCACTTTCATGGTATAAAAGTCAAGTGGTTAGCCCAAAATCAATAACTGAATACTCCACCATAGACAATAACATGTTTTCAGGAAGCTTATTTACATTCATACATATTTATGAGTGTAATAAAGAACCACTTAATATGATTCATGACTACTGATTGGATGGATATGGATTAAAATGTGGATGAACTCTAAATATAGGGTTACTGTACATTGCGAGACAAACATTCATCCCAATTCTCAGCTTTTAATTTCATAAACATCTTAAATAAAAAACACATCTAATGTTGACTACAATTTCAAACCACTTGGATTCCAATGTTCTTGTAAGAGGAGGGTCATACAGGGGAGGGGTCTCTGGCATGGTTCAAGAATGGAAAAAAAAGAGGATCATGGATCACCAGTATAAAAATTTCGTTTTCGCAAATCACGAAATAAGCAGGTAAGATACTACTTTTAATGACTGTTTTTACACTAGAAAGAGTGCTTAAAGAAAGCAAAACCCTGAAAGGCTAAGTCAAGGCTCCCTTTCAAGTCACATACTTAAGTCACTCTCAATAGATGACTCTAACGATTCAGAGGACTTGTGTCTCAAAATCACGAAGAGTAGAATGGTAAAACCATGTTAATGATTCAAGTCCTTCTTTGAGTCACACAAAACCTTAGGGCACAGATCACAAGGAACAATTTTCATAAATTCATGTTTCACGCAAAACAAATTCAGGTAATGACTTATCAAGAGAATACCTCTGTACAACCCCCTCAGAGGGACTAAGCAGAATTAAAGATTTATACTGGTACGCATATTTTTGTTACCTCTTTGCCTTGCAGCTGCTAACAAGTCATTGGCATTTTCAAGCTCTTTTTCTAATTTATTGATCCTTTCCTCTGTAAAGGTAAAAAGATAATTAGCGTTATTTAAAACCATTTCAAAACTGCACACTTTCATAATATAGAGCAAGAACATTTTGCCAAAAAGTTGGCATTCCTACATTTAGGTGCCTTGTGTTCCACATCAACATTTTCTTCTAATTTGAAACATTCAGAGGTAAAAGAAATTAATACTTACCAAACTCTCTGGCTTTCTCTGCATGAGAATTTTCCTGTTCATTTAACCTACTCTCAAGATCAAGACGACCTAAGGGTACAAGAAAGTACATGTTACATCTCAGAGAGCTACTTTCTCAAACAGTTCAAAACACAGCAGAAGAACTCCGCAACAAAATTGATGAAAAGAAAAATGTACCAGTACTTGCCAATGGGTTCAAGTAACATTACACGAGTGCAGCATTGTTAAAACATAATGTACAGTTACTCTCGTTAATTTCTGATTTTAGGTTTTTCAGGTTAGTTGATTTTTTTCAAATGAATTTAACCCTGTATGTAGCTAAAATGAGCAACAAATGATTACTTCCACAGCTATTTTAGTACATTTCTTGTAACTACCTAAATGCAGATGTCGATTATGCAAGTTGAACTTCTGTAACCTACCACCCAGAATACCAAGCCTAACTACTGTACATGTACATGTAAGTATTCCCTTATGGAAAGTGGTCACTTACAAGAGTCAAAATTTGCCTTAATATGCATTTATTAACAATTATCTGTCAAGTGGGCACTTGTGGGAGGTACATGTAAAATCGAGAGAAAATTTCAAACTAGTACCTCTAATAAACAAACTAATATTAGATGGTCTGTTACAAGAGCCTCCAAATATATATATATTGACTGGGAAACATTTCGAATTTTGGAAAACTTGTCTCTGAGGGGAAATCGCTTATGAGTTGCTTATGAGAGGTAGTTGCAACCAGAGGTTCAGTTATATCTCTTTATCTCAATTTATGATCTGATCTGTAAGTTTAAGTACCAACATCTCTTTCTATAGCTGTTAATCAGCAGGTACACATACCTTCATTTGATTCTTTTAACACTTTTTGAAGTTCCTCACATGCTGTCAACAAGTCTTCGCTTTTTCGTTTTGCTTCATCAGAACTGTCCTGGAAATATTGGAAAAGCATTGAAAAGCATTGCTTGAAATTACAAGGAGTTTTACAAATGTCTCTTTACTTGTGATTGAATTCAAATTAGCTATAAATTGTCAATGACAACAAAATGTGGAGGGAAATCATACAATGATCAAATGCTACATGTATCCCCAAATGCATCTTAGTGCTTCTTAAGTTATCACTGCATACAGTACCGCTCAAAATGAGTTACCAATTGTCTTGCGAGACACGTCTCGTGTCTGTATGTGATCGGTCACAGTGTCCACTATGTCATGCAGACTTGAAAATTTAAAGATTACTTTGGCCAATAGTGACTTTAGCCACGTACATACATTGTATGTCAGAAATTCAAAGTTATTGCTTTGGGCTTCATGTGTATTTTGCTAGTGTGGAGAGGGTTTAACTTCTGAATTATAACTTACTGCAGGCATATTTTTAAATCTTTTATTTAAAGATTACCTTATAAAGTACTGCCAGCTTTGACTGTGAGGCAAGCTCTGTTTTGAAGTGGTCTTCCATCTTAACAAAATGCTCACGAGCCTACCAAATGACACAATACTTATCAATGTCAACAACCCCAAATACAGTGTGCAGTCATGTACACAGTGTAAAGTATTACTTCAATTAAATTCTTTCAAGAATCGAGCTTTAGGTGTGACAGCCTTAACAACAGCTTTCCAAGATGGTGGTTTTTTCCCACATAAAAACGAGGCTCGCATAATCACAAGCGTGCCCACATGATTTGCATACATTACACACAGTGCTGGAAATATATGCAATTTTTCTTCTTTAACAGGACATATGTCCCATCAAATCTTCATTTTCGTCGGTCATCTTATCAGTCTTATAAGTGACCAAACATTAATTAGAAATTAATTAGATGAACATAATTAGATGAAATGTTAGCCGTATTGGCAACCATACCAGTCGCAATTTCAAGCCCTATATAGTGCATCTAACCAATTTTTATGGATTGACAATAATTATTATTATTAATAATTATTATTAATAGTTAATAATAATTATTATTAATAATAATTATCAATATAATTAATGATAATAATTAATTAACATTATTATTAATAAGGGAGAAGTCAAAATGTGTTGGTGAAATTTTTGGACAATGTGTCTAATTACAATGTGAGATTGGCTGGACATGATTATTCCAATGACCCGACTGTTATGTAAATGTGCTTCAACTAAGCTCAGTTTAAATATTCAAGAAACAGGCAGGCCAAGACTAAATAGCCTACTAAATAACCTACATGTAGTAGGCATTTTAAAATAACTTTACATGGACAGGGCTTCAATAAAACGTGAATTCCAGCTTGCCCTTCAGACAACCAACTCTTGACTTCTGCTTGCCTTGGCCAAGTCTCAGTTTGCTTTTTCCTGAGTTAGTTGGCAGATCACTTGCTGGGCTCTTGCCTATTGGACAGACTTGAAAAAATGACAATATACTTGTCCCACACCACTGGACAGCACTTTTGTCAAGCCCTGAATGACTATGTGAAACCCACACATGTCAACCTCCTGTTCCTCACCTCTTTTAACTTCTGCATATAACTTTCCACTTTGTTACTCATCTCAGTATTGCTTTCCTTAAGAGTTTCTGCTGATGTTTTGAAATGAGAAAGCTGGATAGACGACAATAAAACATTAAAAGCATGTAAATTATATTGATTACACTGCAAAAGACAGGCATCACATTGAATATTATCTTTTTTGAGCTTTTCTTCATAATAATTAGCGCTCAAGCTGTTCCTTTGCCCCCAATAATTTGATGCACCAAAATAGTCCCTTTCTTACTGTATGTAGAATGCACAACCTCTACTGATCCCTTACACAGATAACCCTTTATTGTCTTCCTAATAATTGTGTTCACCTGTGTGCAATACACCTCTAGTAAATAATTATGTCTTAATACATTCATGAGGAGGGTTCCAAAGGGTTTAAGCATGTCACATAATAAGGGTAAAAATTAGTGTGTGATGCATGAAACCATACAGATGTATGTTTGGTGGGTGAATTGAAATGTTTGAAAAAAAAGCCAATGTTAACAGCAGCTAATTACTGTACATGCAAAAAGTATAGATGACAGATGAATTCACACAGTGGCTTTCATTGCATGTGTTTTCTAAAAATCCTCACCTCCTCAGTTCTCTCATCCAACTGAGACTGAAGGTCCAATACTTGAGAAGACTGTTAAAATTAATATCAAAATACTCCTATTAATATGTGCGCAGTACATGTATTTAAAAATAAATGCATACACCAAGGAAGCCTAACACTAAATCCCTTCAGAGTTTCTAGATCATTAATATATGAAATTTACATGTATGTTCATAAATGTCTTAGTTAGCTTCTTGGTAGTGAATCAAACTGAACATTGGTACAATATTACCTTTTCTTTGCGAAGTTTAACCAACTCATCAGTTTTGCTTTTGAGTTCTTCACTAAGCCATTTATTCTGTCTTTGAAGAAGCTCCTTTTCTTGCTCGATTCTCTTTTCACGGAACTGAAGATAGAAGTATAGTAAACTTAAGTGAAGGCCAAAACTACCAACTAAGGCATTAGAATATATATTATTGTCCTGGAAAGTAACCTGAACTGAACTGAACAACTTAATTTAAACATAATGGAATAATCAGCAGAGCTGGTAGGGTCATGCATTTACACAATAGTCTGAAAGTACATAGTTAAGGCAAAACTAAGGAAATTCAAATACAGAAGCAAGTCTTCTTAAGACTGAGATGAAATTTTTGGGAAATAGTGAGAATGACTTTAGGGCTACTACAACTGTACATCATATACTGTAGTTAAAGCTTGCAAAGCTGGAAAATTAGTTTTCTCTGCAACCCTGTCAAATGATGGCATAGAGTATGTTTTAGAGTTCTCTTTTTGTTAATGGTGACTGCATAAAGCTACAAATCAGTCTTCACCTTAAAGGACGTTTCCTGACTTTGAATTTGATCAAGTTTCGCCTGAAATATAAAGCATTATTCTATTATCAGTCAGTGGCAACACAAACAACATTACATCAAATACACTGCCTCCCAGTTTTCATGCTAATCTAAAATCATATTACAGTTTATACAGCCACATGACCTGTAAAGTTTACAGTACAAATTTTGAACATTTCACATTAATTTTGCATTAATTTTACCCCAAGCCCAGGGAACTGTGTTGTAACAATGTTGTAAAATGAATTATCAAATTTTTCATGACCTCTAAATGCAATGGTATGAATCACATTTTGAAAGTTACAAGTCAAAAGGGAATAGCACATTTCCAACTCCTCACATGACAGAGACCTGGTGCTGAAATTGTGATGTGAGAGCGAGGCTAAGTGCAAACTCTTGATTGTGCAAAAAATAAAGCTCTCAAGGGAGATTACATGGTTGCAGAATTGTTTACTTTCTAAAATGGTTTATTGTTCAGTTGCTATTTGCACAGTGGGAATAACAATCGACAAGATCTGTGGTGTTTTGTTTTTCCCTGTGACCCAAGAGCAGACAAGAAGTTTGCAACTGAAGCTACAGAAGCGAAGGTGGGAAAACCTGATGATTTGTAGTGCATATTTTATCCTAGAATCGTTCAAAAGAACATTGAATTGTAAGCGTAAAATTCTCGAGTCGGCTCTGGAATGATCTGGACAGTCAAAATATTTGAAAATTCACTCCTAATTTCAAATTCTTTGTTTACTAGTTTGATATCTCTACAAGCTCTAATTAGATATGGGGGTTTAGGTATCTGCAGTATAAACCAGACCCACTACTATATACACTGCTTGGATGCAAGACACCTCTGAAAGTACATGGAAATCTTAAGTTTCACGAACCTGAGCCTCACATTTGGTGGAATTGGCTTCTGTCAATTTTTCTGACATGGTTTTCCATTCCTCTAAATAGGAAAAAAAACACAAAAGGTACATTTGCAGTGCAAATCTATGTAAGAGGCATGCCCTACTCAGTGTTCGAACTTGACAGTCGTCCCCTTGTCCAAAATGAGTAATAGTTGTCCAAAAACAAGTGCTTTGATTACCCCACTAGTCCTCTTGACAAGTACATGTAAAAGTGTCGAGCAAATGGAAAATAATAAGTTCAAAGCTCACTGAAAAGCAAGATCACAAGAGTAACATGTCACCTACAACGGCTCTTGCAGCTCCTATCAAGGGAACACAGAAGTTTCAGGAAGCATGGAAAAAAGGGTACAAATAGCTCCACTTTGACGAAAAAGAAAACAAAACGTTTTGTGAATTTTGCAGGGAATTTCCAAATGGAAAAAACATGCATTATTCCCTGAGGATTTGAACAAATAACTTTCAAACTGACAGCTAAAGGCACAAAAGGCCACTGAAGGACATGCAATGAGCTACATGTACAGTTTATGTCGATATCTTTTGTGTAACCGCGAAAAATTTATTGAAACACACTTATGTTTCTATGATCGCTAAAAGTATACTATTTATATGGTTGCGTTCAATAATTTGATCATGGTTTGGCATATATTTACTTTCAGACGCAAATTAAATATATGCAGGAAAATGTGAAGAGTGACCAGTAACTTTGCTCCTAAGACCAGTAAATTCTAAGCCTTCTGGTCCAGTAGAATACCAGAGCTATAAGTTACATGTAAGTTTTAGCACTGCTTAATTAATGAGATGGCCATTCAATCTTTATCAGAAGGGTATGTTCTTTATTTTATTTGTTATCAGAATGTACATTCTATTTACAGGGACAGAAATTATTTTCCTCATAACAGAACAATAGACTGTAATGAACTTACCATTTAATCGGTCTATCCCCTGGTTTTTCCTCTCTACTACAGCTAACAGCTCCAGTTTCTCAGACTCAAGCTGTTCATTGAGACGTGATACTCGTGACTACAAGAGGTACAACAATAAAGTAATAAATTAGATAACCTATACCTATATTCTTGGACAATAACTAACTTGCATGTACATGTATCTGCATAATAACAATTCCTGTTAATTGTACATTGAAGTCTCAATCTCTTTCCTGGAAGCTATAGATAAGTCGGAGTCATTTTCAGGCTCGACCTTAATTTTTGTTACCAATGGGCTTATGGTTAATAAAAATAATGGTAGTTCTCACTAGTAAAAGAGCTCTTTCTACAAGCCATAAAATTTTTTTTTCCTAAAAAGGCACCACTGCCACCACCAAGGCAAAGCCCTGTATTTTGTCGTGTAAAATTCAGGGTCTGAAATTAAGTTTTTTCTGGAAAGTGTCAACTGGTGACTGAAACTTTCTTCAGTAGCCAGATGGACATGGTCAAACCCAAAAAATGTCAACAAAATTTTTCCTTCTCAGTGAAACAGAAAAATGCAAAGTTTTCCAAGACGTTCCTTCATGTGAAAATTTTCTTACTCCTACACCATCACGAGAGTCAGATTCTACTAGTAAAGTCTTTAAAATATCATGTAGCTTACAATTTTGTTTACCAGCTGGTCACAATTTTAGACCCTGTAAATATTAGTACCCTTAACATTAAGCTTTGGTTGATAGTAATACCATGAACCCTTCCCTTCCCCTTTATTTATCTGGATATCACTACAAAATTATTCATAATAATTGCAAATATATTCATCTATGTATATACATGTAAACAGCATCTCCTCTAAAAGGATTCGGCCTGTTGTGATCCTACAGTGCACTGTCCACAGAGCATACCAAAACAGCTACATGTAACCATTCTGGTGTACTACTTTATTTTCAGTTGCTGTGGTACATGTATGAAATGAGTATCCTTGAAAATTTATGTCACTGGCTGCATAGACTGTATTTTGCTGAATGGGATTCAGTGTTCCAGGTACAACATGTACAGTACCGCTCAAAGGTAAGTTGACAGTCTCGACTCGAAACTCGATTCTCGATCCTCAAAGTTTTCGAGAATCGAGAATCGAGTTTCGAGGCTCGAGGCTCGAGTTTTGAGAATCAAGTTTCGAGGATCGAGAATCGAGTTTCGAGGATCGAGAATCGAGTTTTGAGACACTCGAAGAATTTTTCGAGGATCTTGAACAGAGATTTTGAGGAAACGATTTAATTCTCGAATTCCCGAAACGAGTGTGTTGTTTTGATTTACGAGACTTCAACCGGCTGCCAAAACGTAAACAAACACTAACTGCGAAAAAATATGTTTTTCCTTACGAAATCCGCTTGACATACCAGTGATTTCCGTAAGCCCTGGCGAATGGCGAAAATCGCCTGCTAGTCGCCCTTGGCGCGCCGGCTACTCAGATCCAAATAAAAAAATAAATATTTTGGAAGTTGGCGAATTTCACTGTGTCACCTTTTTACTTCCAGCGCGGTAAAAAAGAAAATGC
>OMLO01001438.1_pt1 | contig 18309 bp, 11 predicted proteins | sample 1674811 | NCBI WGS metagenome assembly OMLO01 (sample SAMN06265003, study PRJEB25207) | coral metagenome | isolation source: Coral host | place: Mexico:La Bocana,Puerto Morelos, Mexico | collected 2008-11-13 | reverse complement strand
TGTTTATGGACCGAGACGAAGTCGAGGTCCATAAACACGCAAAAAAAGAACGAGGCCAATATCCAGCCATCTTGACCTCACGCTTGGTCAATAACCCATACTTATGAACCAATTATATCCAGAGTAAATCCCTTCGACTGAATAATTAATCTGAATTGTTATAATCATCATCATCATGTCTCGTCGCGCCGGTAGGCGTGTAAGGCCATAAATCTGAGTTTTGCATTTTCTTTATTAACCCGTTAACAACTTCCGCCAAATTTGGCGTCACGTTTTCTGCTTGCACAATTTATAGGTTCAGAACAAAAGCAAAATGATATTTTGTATAGCTTGCACATGCGCCAAACAGTGAAACTACTCCTTTAATGCTGCAATGTTATAACCTTGCACTATTAATTAATTAATATTTCGTCACGTAACTCTCTTTAGGGTGGAAACAATTGGAAAGAGTAACGTTTATTATATGTAAAAAATGTAAGACATAAAGCACCAAGGCACATCGTGGAATTTGGAATTTTTTTGATTATTTTTGACGGCGCCGCTTGAACAGTATGTTTAGTTATTTGAATTGATGAAAATTAATACTTTTTGTGCTTTATTTATAAACTAAAAGTCTTCTCAGAGCAGGACACACTGTTTCTAGCCAAAATCATGTTTATTTGGTTCGTTAAGAGAATTAGATTCATATCAGGAGTATGAGTTTAATAGGGAAGATAATCATGAGATATTTGTATTCTATAATCTATTTAATGTCAGCGGTCATAACAAAACAAAACAGATTACGCTGGAATTAATTTTGATAGATTACGCTTGGTTTAATTTTGTGTCTTGCATATTTTTGTAGAATATGAAAATAGGTACTCGTTGAAGGAATTGAAACAGGTACTACTTTACACTGAGTTTACAACTTACAGAGAGGAAGTTTGGTGTTCATGGCAAAACCGAAAACCCAAAAGCAAATCAGTGTTGTAGTGTAAATTACAACAACGAATCGAATTCGTGAGATTGACCGCTGGGAGCTTGTACTCGATATAATGGCCTCCTTACCCCCCAAAACAATTTTAGCTCAAAATCACAGTGTGCTAGTATAGAAAAACCAACTCACCTATGATCTAGCAAAATTGTAAAAGCAAACTGAGAAATATTCAGAGAGGCTGGAAACGTATGGTCATGCCATTAACAGGATGCATGTCAGAGTAAATTTAACAGAAAAGAATTCGATAAAACGATCGATCAGTCCCAGTGATAACGAAGAAATTTTGCAGTAATCGCCTTTTTTTGTTTTACCGTTATCAATACCGTGGTGTGTTCATAGAAAAATGTACGTTAATCTGATAAATTGACTCTCTCTTGTGTTACGAATATCTACAGTAATAGAGCGGTTTTCTTCTGGGTTTCGAAACTTTATCGGTTTTTACTACACTACACGATTGGTTTAAACACTCGCGCAATTTGTCATTCAATCAGAAGTAAAACTTAATTCGTCGACGCGCGCTTTCTCGCGCTTCGCGTCAGTTACATATTCATTTCGAGTTTTGATTGGTCCATTGGATTTTTTTCTGTCCTTCGCGATTGGCCAGACTGATTAGTTTGGTTTATGTTTTAATCACTTGAAAACCGCTCTAAGTAAACTGAGATAGCACTGAGCACATCTGAGATATTGAAGAACTGACTATGTTCCTTGAAATCAAAACTTGCTTAAAGGTACAAATAAGCACTTTGGCAATCAGACGTTTTTGCAGGTTTCGATTTCTCGACTTACACTTTGTCATAGTTTCAACTGAGGTGGCAGGTTCGCCTCTTAAAATTCAGCGGCATTAGTGCACAATCGTACCCAATGTCTTCTAGCGACGTGAGTTCAAATCTAAGACGGCTCGGCTGAGTTTTAAACGTCAAAAAGATCTTGCAAAGAAAGTCGCCTCAAGCCAGGAGTTCGGTCACTTTGATAATATATTTTACAATTTCTAAGTGTTAAATTACTAAAATTATGGGGGCACCGTCGTCTTTTTGCACGGTTTTGAGCCGTTTAAACATTACCTTGATTATAACAAGAAAACCTGACAATAACGTATTTATACCTAGTTAGCAAGTATTGAAACAGATTGCAATAGTTGAAAATGCTAGACGGTAGTTTTCAATTTGTCAAAATTGCTTGCAACATGGAGTTGAATGAATTTTCTACAGTCTAGTTTAAGCTGGTGGGAGTTCTCCTTTAAGAGTTAATTGATTTTCAAGAGAGTTTTATTGTCATAATATTTTTCACCAGATTTATTCATTCTCAAGCACGTGACCGAAATCTCGGCTGTCTTTGGTTGAGGCATTTGCACTCAAAGCCCTGACGTTTCTGTATATTAAACAATAATTTAAAACATTTTTAAATTACAAATTTTATATTGCAATTGAAGTCGTAGGTTCACAAATCGCTCTGGTATATTGGGGCGTATTTGCGGCTTATTTCGACTGAATTTTATTCAATAAAATCTTTCAAACTTGTTGTTGCCTCCTTTGCGTAATATATATATTTTTCGTTATGTCAATAAGTTCATGGTGTTAAGTCCCTGGAAAACTATCGCAACATTTCAACGCAGCATATGGCAACATTTTTGGGCTCGAGGCACAACATATTGCGCACGTTTGGCCACCCAGTTGCGACATGTTCGGTGTCACGTTGTTGGCTTAAGTTTGAAAATGGTCAAATTTTTCATGATGTTGTACTCGTTTGTCCAGGTCCATGCAACAATGTTGCGCCGAGACGTGCGCTTTAATTCGATTTGCAACACCCAACACTTCGCAACAGGGTGGCACGGGCGGGCACGTTTCCTCAGATTGTGGCTTATCCATCTCCATTTCCGTGTCAGTATGGTAATTTCAATTTTCTCCTGCTTGATGCTTTGCCATAGCTCCTTATTTAAGATCTTCCTTGGCCACCAATCCCTACGGTCGGTCGGTGAAGGGCCAGTGTTTGGGGGTGATCCTCCTCTCCAGGTCTCCGATCAATAAAGCAGAACCGTTGGAATGAATCATACCGGTACAAATTCACTGACCTCAAGCTCTCTTGTGACTCCGTGCATTTCTACAGCCTAAGTGCCTCCCTCAGGCCGGCTTGTTGAAAGCTCAGAATAAGGAGAATTTTGATTTCATTTTTGCTACTTTTCGGTGAGGTTTTCGATTTATATTGTTTGTCCTTCCGGAGTAACCAGAAGCTTGCAACTACCCCATATTCCTGTCACGGTGTTCTCACAGACCGATCTATTTTTAATTTGAATTAAACGCGATTTTCAGACCTCCGCAGGAACCTCAGTGACCAATCATTAGCATGGACCTAACTGACGGCGCTATTTCACCGGAAGATTAGCCATTTTTCCCTTACCGATGCGTGCTCATGTAAACTGGAACTGACTTATTTCGAGGGAATAGAAGCCTAAAAATAGACTGGTCTTTAAAAATCCCGTGACACACGCTTAGTACGGGAGGTGCACGCTCCTAGTGATGGGATTCTGCCCTGGGTTAGCGTTAACCGACCTTCGAACAGCCCACCCAGAGGAATAAATGGATGCTGTTGTTGGGGCCGGGGGATACATGGAGTAGTATCCCACCCAGTAACAGGGGGTGGGGTGGAGAGGGAGACAAACAATTCTACTAGGGCGGTGGGGTGCTTCCATTTGTATGGAAAAGTCATTGTTTGGTGGGAAACAAAATGAAACGGGACTTTCCACTGACAATTTCCGTAAAATTTCGAATGCCTTTTATCTCGTTTTCACAGGAATGATCCGAAAATCACTGTTATGTATCACTTGCTTTTTCAAAGAAACACGCAGTCGTATCAGTAGGGCGATGGAACTGTTCTTTACACTGAAAGGTTTTGAAATGCTTTCAAATGGTTCCTGTCTTATTTATTTGTTGAAAATTTCTACTGTTCCCTTCGGCGGAAAATTCTCACCAGATTTTCCACGGTAAATGGAAAAAGCTCTTGGTCACTTTATGTGTGCGAGTTGTCCAGCTTAGTTAGTCGGTTTTCAATCTTTTGAAAACCCACGTTGGCATAAAAACAAACGGATTATGTTTCGCGCAGGCCATATGGCCAGTGAGTCACTGGGCAACTGGTAGACAGTAAACTGAAATGAGGGGAAAAAATTTAAATATCTTTTGTATAATGTCAGGCATGCGGACAGCACAATGGTATTACTGATGCTACGTGATTCATTCAGTATACTAATGTCCTTTTTTAATTTCTCTCTGTCTTCCCTCTCTAAACTGGAACGATTTCTATAGTTATGGCGAAGAAAGCTTTTGTAGTGGCATGCAGCAAGCCTGTCTAGTAGGAGAAAATTTGGTAAAATCACTCACAAATAAATAATAATAACTAGCCAGCGAACAGACTGGAAGAGTCTGTCGACCGCGACTAAAGGAACGGGCTGTGGGAAATTTCCCCGAGGGTGGAATTCATTCCTACTTTCTCTTTGCTCGATCCTCGACTAAAGAACCTGTCCACAGTCTAAACAAAAACGTGACTTTTTAAAAAATATGTCGCTAATAGGAGCATGATGGCTTTTGTTTGCCTACGGTAAACGTTCGTGGCGCCTATCTTTCTGTGAATACCGCGGCCATGGATTAACGGGAATATCTTAACTACGATTCAATTTCCTTTTAAATTTCTCGTCGTAGCTAACGTCAAAATTTTCATTTAGACAAGAAGTAATTTTCCTCGTGTTTTACTATAGTTTCGGGGGCAATCGATCGATGGAGAAAAAGCTGGAGTATGAATAAATTATTTATTTAATGGCTGATCGTGACGTCACAACATGCGGGGTATCGCGTTATCACGCGTGAGGGAAACGAGAAATACTATTAACGCCTGGTCGCTTTCAAAAACGCGATGTAAGCATCGAAATTGCCAGACTAAACTGATTTCCAGGATAGCATGGCCGTTGAAATCACCATTATGATGATATTGAGCACCGGGAAGTCTTGTTCGCGATTTAAATGGGAGACAAATTAAACTAGCAACGATGGGCTCTGGATCCCGAGCAATGCAGACGAGACTCATAGATTATCTCGTTGTTGTTGGCGTACGCAAGCCAACTCTCGATTCCACTGAGACGCCGGAACTTTTGCGCCGCTTTCCACAGAAAGACCACAAAGATTTCGCTCTACCAGGAGATGTGGTTTTCTTTTGCCAGCCAGAAGGATGTAGCACAGTGTCAAAGAAGTTCTCTCTTCGAGAAGCGAATTCGTTTGCGTTCACTTTAACTGAGAAAGACTCTGGCAAGGTTCGTTATGGGATTTGTGTCAATGTGTTTCGGCCCTGTTCGAATTTTGTTCACAAAGACCGAGGTGATGGCAAGGAAAATACGCTAAACATCCGAAAGAGATCTCGAAGTTTTCACAACAAACGGGATTTTTGTATGAGCCTGACATCCTTGTGTATTATATCGCATCATCCTTTCTTTCCAACCTTCAGGGAGTGCCTGTTTTTCCTTCGTAAAATGATCGACTCCAGAACGGGAATCGGTGGCAAAGGTCTGGATAAGAACGACAACATTGTACCAGGATTACATAGCTGGTCTGTGTTTACTTGCACAGAGGATCAGAAAACAAGCCATTTGGCCCGCGACATGGAGGAGGTAGAAACCTGGATTCAACGCCTGTTTCTCGCTCAGGCTCCCATGCCAGGCAGAACAAGAGTCGAACTTCATCTTCATTCGCCTGACTCCTATCCTCCCTTGACTTTTGCTACGCCGGAATTGAACCGATTTTCGTTGGTAGATTTTCCCATTCATATACCTTTAGAGCTTCTTGGCGTAGAAACGTGCCTGAAGGTTTTAACGTGTATTTTGCTCGAGCACAAGGTGAGTATTGGCGTCCATACTCAATCCAAAACAAATAGTGAACGATCTTGCATAGCAGGTGGAAATTGAAAAGTCTAGAAGAATAAAGTCCTCACTTTCGGACTGTGGTTTTATTGGAGTGAAGTGTAAATTTATAGGAAATAAATTTCGGCTAATTAGCAGCACTTTTATATAAAGTCCCAAGGGGAACTCGGGAGAAAAGGAAACACTTTTAGAGCAATAAACATTTTTGCGGGCTTGTGTTACCTCAGTAAGCCTAATTTACTCTGTCGCTGATTTGGTAGAAAAACCATGGCAGATTATGATCTCTACGTTATTGGATTGTTATTTTATTATTCGAATTTCAACTCGTACATAACAACTAAAGAAATGAAAGATAATAAACGAGAAAATATTCGGAATATTACAATGAACTTGTGAATGGATCTTTCATTCACCTGTGCTGTCTTGAAAATTGAGTTTTATTTGTTGACAGTGGCGGTTTAGGATCTGTATTTGTTTACATTAGGAATTTGCTGATCTTGCCGTATTAAACGACCAGTGCTAGGGTTTTGTTTGCTCTCTGAGTAAACATTGGCTAGTGTAACTTTGCTGAAGTAAAAATGTTAAGATGCACATTTATTTCAGAATCAAAATGGATTTGTTGATAAAACACGTCACATTTATGCACAGTCTTCAAATTCTTTAATAAATTGTGGGCTCATTATTTTGCATTCAAGGCTCAGAGATCAAATATTTTATATGTAGAAGGGTACAATAAGAGTCATACATTCTCCTATCAAATGCCGACTTTGCAACAAAATTTTTATAATCATCCAATAGTATATTTTCAGGAAAAATTATAAAAAGGCAGCGCCAAGATGTAGGCTTCAGCCAGTATAGTGCTTGATGTTTTTAGCTAATCCCCATTGAAGAAGCCAGAGAGATGAGCTGTCCCAATAAATTATCATTATTTTAATCTGAAAGTAACTAAACACTGTGAAAGTGGCCATGTCACTAATGCTATGAAGTATTTGACTTGGCTGAGCCGACATAAAAGCTAATGTCAACCATTTGACAACTTGTGAGAGCTAACTCACCTTCAATGTCAACAAAATAGGAATAATACTATTTGTTTTGTGTAGCAAGGCTACTACCACAGACAAACAAAATATCACATGTTATGCCGTAGTACTGAGTGGAGGGCAATAATTGAGCAAGCAAGTTTTGGCTGGTAATATCTAATTGACAGAGCTTACAATGCTACTGTGATGTTACTTTACAAGGTTGGAATTTTGATGCTAGGAAAAAGATCTTGTTATATAAATGGCAGAGGGAAAGAGCGTGAAAAAGCGCATTTAAGTATGTACATAGTGTATGAGTTATGATCAAGTGTGAGGTCAAGATGGCTGGATATGGGTTGAGACGGAGTCAGGGTCTATAAACACATGCAAAAAACGAAACAAGACCAATATCAAACCATTTTGACGGAACAAGCTTGGTCAATAAATAATTTATTATATGGGGACATTTTCTGCGGGACACAGTGGTTAATCTTGCTTGCTCAGGTAACCAATCACAGTGTAGGATTTGGCTTATCTTGCCTGCTCATGGAGCTAGCCATTTAAGTGTATGTGCATGAAAGACTTTTGGGGTCATGGAGTAGTGTTATTCCATGAGATCATTGTTCTAATTTCACTTCCCCTCTCCAGCCAGGACAATTGGACAGAATGCTTGTGTAGGGGAGGGAGTAGCCTGTAACAGACTAGTGTTCCAGTCAAGGAGGGAAGTTAGAGAGCAGTACTATACTACGTCCCACTTAATTTTATGGAAGCCTAAACAAGCTCTGGCTACGCCTTTGCCATTTGATATGACTTGATGTTTTGACACCTGACAGGTTTTTCTTTAAATATTTTTACAGGTTGTAATCCAGTCCAGAGATTACAATGCCCTGACCATGAGTGTAATGGCCATTACATCTCTTCTGTACCCGTTGGAGTACATGTTTCCAATCATCCCTTTACTACCAACATGCATGAGCAACGCTGAGCAGCTGTTGTTGGCTCCTACACCATATGTGATAGGTGTGCCTGCAAGCTTCTTTCGTTACAAGTCTGAGGGATTTCAGATGCCAGGAGACGTGTGGATAGTCGATTTGGATTCTAACAAGGTGAGGAGCAAACTGTGATTTGGTATACTGGGTACATCATAATTTCTGGCCCGACAATTTCAAGACAATATTGCTTTCAAGTAAGTGTAGATGTGAAAATAAACGTTTCCCACTTATTGATTTAAGTAAACTTTGACCCCATTGTCAACGCTTTGGTTGTTTGTACAGATCACAGTTCCTTTGACAGCGGATGAGCTACCTCCATTACCTCAACCAGAAGGTGCAGTGCTGATCAAGAATTTGAAATTGGTAAGTTTCTAATTTCCATTTTTTGTAAACCACCTGGACAACAGTGTCACGTCATATGTGCCACCGCTGTCTATTAGTATACCACCAGTGTCTGTTCATCAAACAAACAAACATAGGCCAGTACTGTTCTATTTACCTGAGCTCTACATGTACTTGGTGTGGAGGTCTCATGGTAAGTGTGCTTGACACTGGATCGAATGGTCTGGGTTCGAGCCCTGTCTGGGAAGATTGTGATGTGTTCCTGGGCAAGACATTTACTGTTGCAGTACCTCTCTCCACCCTGATGTATAGATGCGTAATGGCAAATTTAATGCTGTTGTGTAACCATATGTTGGAGTAGCATCCCCCGCAGGTGGGACAGAAATACTCCTGGTCCCTTCATGTTACTGAAACTGGCAATAAGTGCCAGCTGATGGGCCACTTGGCTTGTATGCAGACTCTACCTTTTTATATGCATGTACACAACTCTCACAGAAGTCTTTCCATGACAGGCTCTTCAAGCACTCAGTATGCCACCTCAGACTGTGACAAATCTAAATCACTCCGCCAATTTGGACGACCTTGGTCCCTTGACTCCTCCTGGTGTGAATGGTACCACAGCACCAGTGTACGGCAATGATGTGGATGCAGTCGATATTGCTGTAAGAGTTGCCATGGTGAATTTCTTTTCATCACCTAACATTCTTGGAGGTATTAAAGAGCATACAAGAACTCTAAGGCTGTATTCTCGTCCTGTTGTGGCACTCCAGAGGGGGCCATTCTTGAAGTCAAGACCAGAGCTATCTGAATTTGTTAGCAGGCTTTCAGAGAGCCAGGTAGGTAAATGAGTAATGCATTATACTACTGACAGAGTTTGGTTACCATACTAAATTATTATTTTGATTGTGACCTATTGAGATAAGGATTGTATAAATCAGAGAGGGTCGAAAAAGTGATGTGCAGCGGTCAAAAATATTTTTGACAAAATATGTTTGAGTGAATGTAGTGAAGAAGCATTAATTATATTTTTTATTGATAGTGATTGTTAATATAGAGCCTCCTGTAAGCAACTGCCCAAAATGTCAAGCCTATGTGCATGCTCACGGGAGGTGGTTCCTTAAGAGAGCTGGGACCATATTGGGTCACAATTTTGCCTCTTTGATATATGGTTACTGCAGAGACTTACCCCATGTTTTAAATGCTTTATTCATGTGACGTTTTCGAGAAAAATTTGGTATTTCCCATTGAGAAATTTCTATTTCTTGTACAACCCAGGAAGGCGATAATGTTATAACACCTTATTATCCAATTTCTGCTCTATTATCTTTCAAGTGGTCACTTATGGAAGTTAAAAAGAAAGGAAAATGTCAAACTTTTAGTCATGGTTGCTTACAAGAGTTTCAAAATGTAGTGATTTGACTTGGAAACTTTTGGTATTTTGGAAAACTGGTTGCTGAGGAGAGGTGGTCGCTTATGAGAGGTGACTGCAACTGGAGGTTTGACTGTATATTATGAAACGCTTGTGATCTGATAACAAATTGGTACACAAATTGTTATGGTCTGTCAATGATCACTCAGACTTTGTAGTGAACTGCATGTAGTAATAATTGATTCACTGATAAAGACAATATATGCACATGTAAATGTTCATACAGTCGTCATTTGATTTTATTTCTTATTGAAAAACCCAATGATTCAATAATTTAGTCAAATGTGTTTTTTTTCCAGTCACTAGAATATTATGGAGAGTGGCTGGTGTGTCCATCAAACACAGTCTTTTTGAAGGTTCTCAAAGGTAAAGAATTCTCTATATAGTTTTAGTTTTAATTCTTATTGGCTTGTTGTCTTGGCAATGTATCAATGTTTTATTTCTTTTTGGTAGGTATCTACGATCCTCAGGCTATTGGAGACAAAGCCAAATGGTTTGCTAATGATCTAGAGCCTGTTGTCTATCAAGTTTTTGACTCAAATTCAAAGATCTGCATGGAACCTTGGATTGATGTTGACTACGAGCCTAGTTTGATTTTTGATGAGGAAGAAGTCACTCCCAACAATGATGAAGATGACGACAGCAGCAGTTGTCACAGTTCTGTCAGTGACCTTGTACAAAGGATGATCAGTGGAGATATTAATGGTTCCTCGCCTAGTGGTCTCCACACACCCCCATTTGCTCCAGTGAGGGCATCGTCCCCGATGCCAGATTTGCAAGCGTCCTTTGCTTTGCCAGGCGCTCCAGTAATGATGGGAAACATGCTACTAGATAAGAAGAAGAAAGTGTCAACTGGTAGTACAAGGTAACAGCCACAACAACGACACAGCAAAAATTTGTTACTTCATACTACTGTTCAAGAGACAGGAACCAAAATTCACATTTATCCTAATAAAGCATTAAAAATGTGTGTATATTAATGCGCATATGTTTTGCTGCATTAGACTGCATTTTGAATTTTGATCAAAGCATGTTAAAGTAAAAACATTTATTTAGTTTGTATGAGTTTGGTAATTATTGTTTGTCACCTTTGTTATACAGGGTGATCAATAACAGCCAGTGTTTTACAAAGTTGTTGTTATAACAATTACTTGACAGTTCTAAGCATTTGCTTTCATAACTTGCTTTCACTGATGTTGATATAGGAGCTTTTCCTTACTTAACACTTAATGGCCACTGTTTGCTAATACTTCTTGTATTAACAAATGCAACTCAGTCTGACGTAAAGCATATGGAAGAGTCCTTTCTTTTGTTATGGTGCCACTGATCAACTATGCACCATTACATTCTGAAAATGAACTTGACAAAGTCCTAACAATCTTGGTTCTCTGTGATATTTCAGGACTGATCATTCTGATACCACCACTGACTCGGCAGCTTATTCACTGAGCAGTGACTCATGCTCTGTGCAAGATGATGACAGCGAAGATTTTGTATACTCCGTGTCCAACCCTCCCACACCCAATCAGACCAGGAAAAAAATGACTTCAGATGCAGAAAGTGAGAACACTTTTGTCTCTGGTACCTCTTCGCAATCCAGTTCTTCCACTCATACCATGTCTCCAACAGATAAGCAGACTAGTATGTTCACTAACAGTACTGAAGCTGTGTTAGGTGAGACCACATCTTCATCAACTTGCACCTCGCAAACATTCTCACCTCATCCAAATATCATTGGCATTAGTAATTTCCTGTTTTGTACCTTGAATGTCAATTGTTTAAGGTTACCATCCAGGAAATTTCTTTTTAACATCCATTTGTAGCCAATAGTTCACAAATTAGTTTAATAGTCTGAACACTGATAAGATTTAGTTTTTCAAGGCAGTAGTAATCGGCTATACTTTCGTATGAGCTTGTTGGTTTGTTGTTAACTGGAATAGAGTTGAAATTGTGTGTAACTCATCCTCTGCATCCTCTTTTTACTGTAATTGTAATATATAAAATGTAATTTATTCTGTTGAAATAACAATCTAAAGATATAGTGTGGAGAATAAGTTGTGTAAGTTTAGTAGCTGTGATCATGTTAGAGTTTAGCTGGTAGTAACTCTAAATATTTTGATTACTACAAACAACATTGTTTTATTTATATTTTTACATGATATTTAGTTCTGACAGGACTGCTATGAATTTTATAATCTAATTTTACTTTGTACGGGTGTAACCACAAATTATCCATTGAACATGGATATAATGTAAAACCTACAATTCCTTGTTTTATTTTAATTTCATTTTCAGGTTTGTGGAACAGTTTTAAAAAATCCACATTCAATGTAACAAAACCAGTACAGCAGGAAAATACAGAAAAGTCCCCAGTCAATGGCTTTGCTAAAAAAATTCCTACAAGTCCCCCACCAAACAAGCCGTCTTCACAAGAAGAGAAACCTTTCTTCCCTTTTCCAGGTAATTGATGCTACCAGTAATATTTTGATTACACCAGTTGAAATGGTGAACTTACAACTTGAAATGTCAGTGCCCATCCCTGCCCAGGAGAAAGGAAGTATCCAGGCTTTGAGCTGTGGGAGTATCCTACAATGGACGAACATTCCATACAGGGGGAGAATCAATACTCCTAGTTGCTTCATAGTTTCTACATAAAACTGGGAGAAGCTATCTGTGGGACTCTTATGCATCAATTCCAACTCTCCTGGATTATCTGAGAGTCTCCGAGATACAGATTGAGTCTTCCAGTCTCCTTTATGGGTACCAAAATCTCCCAGACATTGCAAATGAAAGCAGAAAAATACGTAACCTCAAGTCACCATAGCTTATGTGTACAGGAATAGATTGATATTTTGTGCTAGAGGGCACTTATGGCTGTGTAGATTTTTTATATTTAAAGAAAACAGAGTAAATAAATTTATTAAATCTGATCATCAGGAACGAGGCAAAAGCCACCCGTGCCTGGTGAAAGAGTCCCAGGAAGACCTTTATTGCCAAAACAAAGCTCAACAGAAAAAGCTTTGCAAAGGTAAAAACACCTACTCGTCATCCATCTTAATGCTGTAACGTGATTGTGTGTTGATAACAAGTAAATAGTAATTGTTATAGAGGAAGCTGTGAATAATTTTGTAGGTGAATAAATTGCCAAAAAATGTGCATCCTGCAAAAGCCACTACCCTCTTAAGGACGTCCACGCTAATTGTTTCTGCACATCCTTACTGCGCACGAATTTCACATGCCACGTCATGCATCGAGCGCGCGCGCTAAGTAGTAAAGTGAACAATAATAGGGCAAATGGCCATCGCTTTGACTTTGCGTGGATTTAACGATCTTGGACATTCGGTGACCCCTATTTTTCTTTCGATGGGTTGTTTTCTCTGCCGATTTTCTACGTTTTGCGAAAAAATGAAAAAAATCTATCGAGTAGAATTTTGAATATTTTGCAAAACGCTTCATCGAATTCCGTTCATTTGACCTCTTCTTTTAGCTGTGCGTCAGTTTCAAATGCCTCTTTAAGGGTTAAGGTTTCTGAAAACGATGGCAATATTTGAAATTATGAATGCCACAGATTCACCTATACAACATATTATTAGGATAGTTTCCCACTGTTGACTTATCTTTGATATTTTAACCTAAAGAACTTGGAGACCTTGCTGAATTACGCGCACCAATTTATCAAAATCAGACTAGTTTTCCACGAAGGGCTAACGCTCGAAACGTCAGCTTTATAACACGTTACAGTGGCCAATTTACATTTTCAACTTAGTTGATATAACCAAATTACCTAGTTTTCCACACGCCTTATCTCTGAAATGAAGCCGGTGACCCCCTATTTTTATTTCATTTCTGAAACAAGTAAGTCATTATCTCACTGTAGTAGAAGTTTAAAAAAAATCTATCGAGTAGAAAATTTTCGCGCGAACGTCCTTAAATTTCCTAAGGATGAAAAAAGGAACATATATAAAAATTAAATACTCTGGCAATCCTCTTGCAGTGAAAATCAACAATTTCTGAAGGAAATTGTCCGCAGTGTATTAAAAGGTGATGGTGTTGGCTGGCTAGTATCAAAGAAACTCCGCAGGCTGATGACGGATGAGGCATTAAGAGCTATGGTCGCCAGTCGTCTTTACAGTGCTCCCTCAGCTGACATGAACACAGATGCTGTGGATGACATGGTATGTTACGACCATCATTATTTGGTGAACAGGATGATTGATTATTGGCTTAAAATCTGAATTATTCACAGTTATAAAGTGAATGTAACAGATGCAGTGCTGGCACAGCCTCATTCCATTCGGACTTTTATTTGTCCATTTCAGACCGGAGTTAAAACCTTTTCCCTATCTACAAGTTTGGTAGAGTAGAGAGCGCTGCACCAAATGAATTCCATTGTGGAATTTGATATCAAAACTGTCAGTGAAAACAATTATTGATTTTATACTCTCAAAAGATGATCTCTGGGCAGTGAAAATGGAGATCTTCCCTCCAACATGGTGCAATAACATCATATTGGTCCTCCATATGAAAAAAAATGCTGTGTACAAACTTTTATACTGATAACCCAAAGTCAGCTTTTTATTATACATCATGTTCAAGCATAAGATCACCCATTTCCCATTTGTATAAAGGGAGGCCATTTATTAACTGATTGTAGACTGGAAAATTAATAGTTCATGCAAGAACAGGAGAGAGGCTAAGCAGAAGACCTTACAATCTGTGATAAATGTCGGAGCTACAACAAGCCTGCAACACTGACTCTCCTCTAGACAATCTACAGAGAACATTTCACCATGTGAATGATAAAGGGGTTTACCTTGAACTCAGGTTGTGAATGGAGTGTTTCTGTTTGGCCTGGCTGACACTCATTGTCCCCCTATGGGAGGAGTCCCCATACTGAAGGGTTAAAATTTATAGTTAAAAGTTGTACAAGTGTTTCTGTGATTGTTTTCCCATGGGAGGATAAGTGTCTAATTGTTGGGTTCCCAAAACCATAAGCCAACTTGGTCCTTTATGACAATCAGCTATTCAAATCATTGCTCCATTAGCAACCTTGGTCTGTCTAAGTATAAAAAAGATTGTGTATAGTTAAAACACTAATAATTGAAATGGATAGTAATGTTATGTGTTTCTACGACATTTTCTCACTGTGCAGCTCATCAGTAGCATAATTCCTTCATCCATCCTGTCGCAGTACACACAGGGGCATAATGCAGGGGTCACTACTAAGATGAATCTAGACACAAAACAAGATGCTGATAATTCCATTGTTAGTAACTTGTTAAGTTAATCCACTTTAATATGCGTAAATGCTTTTAAAAGATTCTTAAAAAGTCATTTTAATAATTAATTTTAATATTTTATCATTTAAAAGTTAATCATTAATTATTGGAAGGCCATAAACTTCCTTTTGAACAATTTGTACAATGCTATAAGCATCAGATGTGACAGTATGTCAAAGGAAACAAGTTAAAAAATATCACAAAAGAATGTAAAATTTTGTTGTGAAGTACAAACATCTGTACAGGAAGGAGATCTAATTTTGAAGCTTATATTTGGGTCTCCTTTTATCAGATTGCTTTTGTACCTAAGGTCATTTAACCTGGGGCAGGGGGGGGGGAGGTATCGTTGTCAAAAATGGGTGGTCACATATGGAAGTTTATGGTATGCCTCCTATAATAGTAAATTAACAAAACTAATCAAGATGCGACAATCTCTGTCATTTGGATAGTACATGATTACAATTCCTGTTGGAGCTTTACTAACTCTCTCTTTTTTGATCTTTGCTACTGGTTTGCTCTGTTCTTTGTTGTACTTGTTTTCTTTTCCTTATTTTGTTTTCTGTGTGGCCATGTGTGTGGTTTGTGTCCAGTGTTGGCAGCTTTGATTTATTTTTGTCAAATACTAATTTGTTTGAGATAAAAATACTTGAACAACTGAAACAATTGAATAGAAAACAATTAAAGTTATCCAATTAAATCAGTTAGTCAAAAAATAAACATCACTAAACATTAAACTCAAAAAGTTTCAGCTTGTTCACGTCACAAGTTTAAAAGTTAAAGTTCTAGGGGTGTAGAGTGGTCTGATGTCAAAATTGTTGAGTCATCAAACACTATTTCTTCTTTAAATCTTTTTTATATTCCTATCCAAGGCCTTATTCAAACCATACAGCACAAAAACCCCGGCATGGGATTTTTTTTATGATCTTTTAGTGAAGCCATATAATTTTAAAATCCTTGATAAAGATCCAGAACATAACACTGTGGAATTTTAGAACCTTGTCAGGATTTGCAGCATGAGTCGGAAGATGCAAACTCTTTGTCAGTTTCTTTTTAAAACAAGAGACTCAACACATTGTACCATTTTATACCCCTAGATAACAAAAATTGTGTTGTGTAAACTGTTGTGTTTGTCTGCATGCTGTCAGTCTTATGCTCTATGTTGTTACTAAGCTGGCTCTTCCATACATGCCACAGCCTAAACTTTGGTGGAGTACCTTGTCCTCACTCTCTCTCGGATGGTCTACACCTTCTCCTTCTTCTTCTACTTGGGGCACTGGGGCTGACTCGACCCAGCCTCCAGCAAGCCCTGAAGCCAAGGTAGGTGACCAATCTTCTTGCTCGGTCACCAAGGGGAGTTCAATTTACAAAAGCTTCACATTTTTCTTTGGGTTAATGCTCTACTACATATGGTAATTACTACTCATTTTAATGCTGATTTAAAACCTATAAATTACAAATGTTACTTCTCTATGTCAGCAATAAATGAAAAATAGTACTAAATTAACCAATGAAAAATGGTTAATGAAAATTTGCCACAAACATTTTGTGTCCATTTTGTGTTTGCTTGCCCCTTAATCCCTAGTGACGAACATCTTTGTTTCTCCTTACATTATTAATACACTATCAGGTAAACAGGAGATGACAACGACGAGAATCATGGACTAATAGGGACAATGTCCTGATCAAATGCCAAATTCTCAATTTTTCAGAACTGCACTGTAGGATTGTAAAAAATGTTTCACAGTGTGTGACCCAAACAAATGCAATTTTAAATTCTAGAATTATGACGAGCATATTCCTTTTGTGTCCATTTTCAAAAAGAACAACTGAAATCAGTGAATAGTTGATTACAGTTTTTTGACTATCTCGAAACCACATGTAGTGTTCCTTATTATTTGCAACATTCAGTTTTTCCTCAGTGTATTAAATTGTGAACTATGGTATTTAGTACTGTTTGTCAACAATTGGGTGTAGGGTGGGGTGGGTGGGAATCTTGCTTAAGAAGTGTGACAGGTAAACTAAATAGGTTGTCACCTTAACATCAAGAAAATATTAGGAAACATAAATGAAACTACCAGCAGACGATTATAAACTTCTGACACATAGTATTTTTCAACATACTAAATCGTTTTAAATTTAAAGCGTAATGTGTCTAAAATGTTTTAATGATTGAAAGCTTCAATGGTCTGACCAACTCTCTCAGACCCAAACCCAAGGACTTCACATGCATGTATTCTATAACCCCTGTGTCAATTTACTTGTATTGCTGCAGAAAAACTATTTAAATATTCTTAACGTCTAGATTGTGTCAACTGAGAAACTCTTCTACTGTATACTTAATGTGGGTAACAACATAGATTTATTTTTCTCTATCTAATTAAATTTGTTTGTTTTAGCGAGTTTCTCGCAGTGTCTACAGAGGAATGTTGGAAGTGCTGAGGGCAGCGGTGTATGGTTTTGAAGTGAGTGTAGAAAACCATGGTATTGGAGGTATTGCGTCAGCTTTCCAGTTCCTGGAAATTGCACACACCCACTACCATGGACGGGACATCAGGGAACAGATAGCCAAACTACGTGATGATGACGACAGCTTGTCAGTCATTTCAAACAGTGACAGCATATCCAACCTGTCAGATCACTCACGAGATATGTCTGCAGTACAGTCCTGGGTTGACGAGACAGGTCAGTAATATTTGGTTTTGGTTTTACTATGGTTTGAGATTGACAGAGTAGTCTAACTTGTAAGTAATTGGTTTGGTTTTCCATGGTTTGAGATTGGCTCAGTAGTCTAACTGGTAAGTAATCGGTTTTGTCCTGGTTTTACGACACTAAAAATTGGAAACCTGTCTAATATGAAATTTTATCTTTTACAATAATATGACAATGTGCAACTGATCCTGGTAAACCTTGAAAATTCCTTGCTTCTAAGAGGGAGATTTTTAAACTTAAAGCTTTTGTATTTAGGGCATTTTAGTCTAACAAAATGGAATTTTTGAATTGTTTTTTACGTAATATATTTCTTTGATCTTAATTTACATATTAACTCTGCAGGAGCGCACTCACGGTATTTTGAGATATTTTGGTCACGTGCAAAATTACCTTTTAATCGGAGGAAACCTGAAAATAGTGGTTTACTAAGATGGAAAAACACCAAAGAGATAACAATAAACCATAAAGGAACAAGGATGGTTAAGGATGGAGAAGATTAACACGGATTACAAACGACGAATAGCTTAAATTTTTAAGATGCAGTGACGTAGCAGTGACGTAGCTGCCATAAACTATGGTAAATTTTTACTTTGACCTGTTGTAGGCAAAAGACATGCTCTGCTGAATGGCCGGAGTGACAGAGACGTGGAAATGAATGCAACAAAT
>OMLO01001436.1_pt1 | contig 18340 bp, 10 predicted proteins | sample 1674811 | NCBI WGS metagenome assembly OMLO01 (sample SAMN06265003, study PRJEB25207) | coral metagenome | isolation source: Coral host | place: Mexico:La Bocana,Puerto Morelos, Mexico | collected 2008-11-13 | reverse complement strand
AACAACAAGTGTAACATCTACAGAACTACACTTTTAAAATTGAGGCTTTCCAATATGGGCTCTTGCCTCTTGACAGATCTCCGTTTTGCTCACCAACCCCGGTCTGTCCTGGAAGCTTTTATCATCCTTCCAAACGTTGTGGTCACTGCCCTGCGAGAGAAACTGCAGTTTTGTATCACGGAAACCGATGGAGCACACTGACAGTCACTGGCCTCTTGAGACTCTGGAGCACGAAGCGTTGGAACTTCCTGTCTGGAGCACTCGGTTCTACAAAGCTTCAGTCACTGAGTCGTCAGAGTTTCGCATTTTCTACAGACTGTACAGACATTGATGTCAAGCAGTCCTCCAAAGTTCTGCGACGACATGATCCTTTTGAAGCCTCAATGTGGCACAAACCCACCCCAAAACCAAAACTTAGTATGGTAGTATGAGGGCAACCAACATGTCGCTCTTACAAACTTCAGTGGCGTGGTAGTGTCCATTTGCTTTTTTCCATCTCAAGAAACAAGTGAAGGTATGGAGAAACACTCCCTTTTCAAGAACGGAACGGCATTCTAAAAAGAAAGGGAAATTGCCCAGAAATAATGTATCTGCAGATGGACACAAGCAAGCTAAGCTCCTGCCTCATCGCATTGATCCATGGCCCTCAACTGTCATGCAAGCAATGTGCAAATGTTCAATCGTTTTTGTGAAGTGTTTCAATAATGATGTCATAAGGGCGATCGATAATAAAGCAATCAAACAAAGGAAAGATAAACATATACCTCAACGTGCCAATGATTGCAAAATCACCTATTTTGTTGGTCCCAGATCTTGAACCTAGAAAATGGCCATTGGCCACCATCAATGCACTAAGAATGACGCATGATGCATCAATTGCATGCCACGGAAGGCCAATAATTTGTTTGAAAACATTTCTGACAACATGACATGCCAGTGAAATTGCTCCAATTTGGGCAATTACCCTCATAGCAAAACTGAAGGTAAAACAAAAAGACATAACGATCCATGGTGTTTTCAACCTAAAAAACTATCCGTTCACAATTGGTTCTTTCGCACTCAATTTCGTTGGCATTGTTGAAACGTGATTTAAAAAAAACATATGCATGTATAATCATATATATACACATTTTGTCTTTGTATTTTATCACTTACAATATCACCCACTGCGCTCCATTGAACAAAGCCACAAATGATGGAAAACCAGGAAAAACAAATCTATAGTTTCCTCGCACTCTCAAAATTGTTGAGGATTTTTGTTTGGCAACCTGATGCCACTACTTTCCATCTTTATGCATCGGTCTTTGATATCGGTCGTCTGGTCGGATTTCGTTGAGAATTTGTTGGCCTAAAACTATTTGATCTTGGTAGGTTCAACTGTGTGGCTATCGCAGTATCAATCAAACAACTTCGGAGTGTGGTCTCCAGCTAATGCATTAATTGGATTGGGGCTTTACAAAACCATCGAGCGAATAGCAAGCTCCAAAGGCAGAATTTTTGTTCGCTCCTCCAGGCAACATAGGCTGAGGCCCTGCATCTGCAAGATTCACAAACATCCGCGAAATCCGACTCACACACGCAGCAGGTGCGACACTGCACAAAATCAGTATATACCAGAAGTGCACTTTCTCATAGCTGCGATTTTTGAAATACAAACTAAAATGACCCCGGCAAATTCCGCAAGCAAACAAGCACAACAGCAAAAAAAATGAGACAACAAAACTGAAATGCCGAGCAAAACAGCCGGGTGAACATGCCCCATTGCCAAAACCTAATCTCACACCCCTCTCACTACCTCATGACGACTCAGTAATTCCAGAAGAATAACACCAAGCGCACAAATTGCGAAACCGCAACTCAACACAAAGGCATCCAAACCGAAGCAAACAACATCGAATGGAGCGGAAACCCATTCATGTCCACAAAGAGATGTAAACGCAGACCATTCATTTCACACCAAGTACCGAGGCCAAGAGCGAGTCAGACCATGCCAACAGGCCAGCAGACAAAGCGCAGAGACACCACATGACACCCACCAATGCAGGACATATCAACCAGAATTTCCCGGAAGCCGATGAAGCCAACGTGAAGCGCTTAAAGGAAATTTCAAACAGATTCAAGATGCAAAACAAACCTGCCTCCGTGAATAGCACCAAAGTTTACTAAAGAAAGCCACCATATTTTTGCTGTCTCGTAGGACCAGCAGTCACGCCGCGTCTGGCCGTTTTTCGAGGTTGGTAAGTATCCAATAGCTAGACACCTTACTGGTGGCTGGAAAAAAAGCCTTCCAAACTTCACAAAATATTGGGCCTACCACGAAAAGTACACTGCACCTTCAAATACTGCACCTGCACCTCCCACAAACTGTAACCAGCTGGAATATGACCACAACTGGTGAAACAATGTGCGGCGATTAGAAGAGGAACGAGCATTGATACATAACATTCCGTGCTGAAGGAACATCGATGCAAGGAACGGTTTTTTATTTTCAACTCCGCTCGCACGCAGTGTGTTGTGTTGTGTTCGCATGCGCTTATCTTATATATACCAAATATAAGTATGTTATATAAGATAACTCCTCAAATATAACAACGGAAATCTGAAGTTGCACAAATGTCACAACAAGGAGCGAACCTTTTTCAACCTCATTTGGGACACTTCGCGATCCTCCCCGTGCCATCCCCCATTTATAGGAGGAGATGCTCGAACCTCTCCCATTTGAAAATGGTTTGGCTCGCACCCATAGCTAGCACTTCGGAGCAATCATTTCTGCTTGGTCCATCACTAAGGTTTGAAAAGGACGGCACTCGTGAAAACCAAACTTTCAACTGAAGCCGTTCCTCAAGCTCCACATAATGTTGCACCAGTTTATTTGAAACGTCTGTGGCTCCATAACCTTTGATCATGGAAGCCTTTGCTGCATCATTGTCAATATAGTGGACCACGGGACTGTCCTTAAGAAGGTCCCCCCACAGCTCAAGACACACGATGAGAGGAAAAATTTCCAGTTCATAAATCGGATTGCCACTGTTTTTCAAAAGACTTTGGATGCAATGTGAAGGAACTGGCGAAGAAAAGAAATGCTGACAATGTCCACTCGGATTGACAAGCACACCACCAATTGCTCCCGTACCTTCTTCGGGTTCAGACGAGCCATCAGAAAAGATGATCCACGGTTGGTGCAGCTTGGGTCCAATCCTTATAGGAACTGCATTCTGCACCCTGTTCTTCAAAAACTCAAGGTTGCCAAGCATGTCTTTATCCAAATGTATGCAATGCCTCTTAAGATCAACGCAACGACCCAATGATTTGACTGCACTGCATGCAACCCTCCCAAAAGCAAAGCCCTCGAAGAAGATCATACGACCCCGCAATCTCTCTGCTTCCTTTGAACTGATAGTACCAGCTTGCAGATGCCCATGAATGATTTCAGCCAGCTCTTTGCTCCTTTCAGGTGTGTGACCAATGTCCACTCTGAGTGAAGATGCTTTGCTGAGATCCATAACGACACCTAACATCTTGAAGCTACTTGAGAAGGGTTGGCACTTCGGTCCATCTTCCGCAAACTTGAGCCCCAGGAGTTTGAATAGCGACTCACAGGCCCAAGCTGTACTGTTTTCCAAGGATGTACTTGTCACAACGGAGAAATCATCATAAAATGCGCTCCAGTAAATTGAAAGGCCTTTCAATCCAACATACCAAACCGCCATACTTATACGCAGAAACCCTGATACAGAGCCAACAGCGCCGAATGGAAGCACGTTTGCCCCCATGAGTTTGGCAGTGGGAGATGATGGACAATTCACTGCAATGCGTAGTAGACTTCTGTCTCCAGGAGCCAAAGGGAATTGTTTATAGGCACTCTTCAAATCGTATGTCCGTCCAAGCATCTTCGGATGACCCACAGGATTGATGTTGAAACTGTGAGCAATCATCGAAGCAAGTTGATCTACAGAATGTAAGCCAAATTTCTCTCGAAGACCAACGCTGCCATTCAACCCGCAGCATGAGCAGTCATCGATGACACGGATTTTGGTACCCTGTCTGATACCAAACCTTTTGGCAACTGTGCAACCAACCAAGTCTGAGTCTGGAGCCTCCCAAAGCCAGCCCTGAGATATTTCCTTAAGTGTTTCTTCCCAAGCACCTCTCTCAAGCTCTTCCTCTTGACGTTGTTGCAATGACTTGATCGTGGCCTTGTTGAGACCATGGGCCAAACGCCTCAACGTGTCGACTGTAAAACTAGGAGGTCTTGTACCAGGAAGGAAAACATTGGACTTCGGCATCCAGCCTGAAAGAGGAAAGCCCTTTGCAATGTCATCCACTAAATGTGTGTCAGGATAATCTAAACTCTGAAGAATCTCTCTAAAGACCAACAACCTTTTTCCTGCGAGAACTTTGGCTGCATAAGGCTCCAGGCTTTGTTTCAGCTTATCCTCTTCTGATCGAAGTTCGCTTGCACGGGCACTCCATTTTTTGAAGAAGTCAATGCGCTTTTTCGCAACCAAGTACGGTGGCAAGTGGAAATTGTCCATGGCTACCTCATGAACTGCTTGACTGACATAGTTTTCTAAACTCTTAGGATGTCCAGCTCGGATAGCCCTTTGTAGAAAATCATGCGGCTCGCTCGGTATTCCAAATGTGCAAATCTCAACAACTTCACCTTGAAAAATACTACCAAGCAACTCATTTGCATGCTTCTGTAAAAACTCGTCGCGGCCACTTCCCCCACTCAAAATGCGTCGAGACACTATTTTGGCACCTTTTGGCAAGTCTGCCAAAATTGCTTCACTGTCTGAAGGACGCTGAGGATCTGAGACACAAAATTTGTATGCGCCGAATTCGGAAACTAAAGGTTTGACTTTGCGCCCTCTGGGAAGAGCACCAAGTACCAGTCGATTTGTGCCTCCATCTTGATGGTCAAGGAGTTGTTCTTGCAGAGTTTCCGTACGTTTGGCACCCATTGACAAAACAACACTGACCAAGTTGGAGATGACACGAGTGCACATCACAATTGGGTATGCTGCCTCTTCCGAAGTTGGAAAGTTGATGTAATTGCCCTGTTTTGTGGGCTGCCACGCTTTGTGTGTGTGTTTCTTGTCGCACCTTGCTTCCATGTCGTCTAGCCATACATCAGTAACCCACAAAGATGTGAGCTTGTCTCTGTCACCACCATGGCAGCAGTTGTGGAAAGATACAAAGTGCCCCCTGCATGCTTGCTGCATTTCTTGGATGGGTGATGTATTCCAAAAATGGCTGCCTGCAGGATTCTCGACAACAGTAAAGATTCCATGTTTATAGCATTCAATTGCAATGTCTTTCACTGCTTCGTAGAGTATGTTGGCGGCCTCGGTTTTGATCTTGTCAAGTCCAGACAATCCATCAAGTTGGTCAGGTTGTTCCTTTGAACGAAGAGGTTGAGGGACTTTCATCCCCAGCTTCTCTAAGTGCTTCAAAGGCCTTTCTCGGGCCTTGCTTGCAGTCCCGCATGGAGGAGCCATCCAAACCATTGCAATGTCGTCTTTGTTTTCCCTGATAAAAACCAACAATGACTCCACCTGGCTGGGGTCAGTCAAGTCATAATGTTGTATCGATATGCCACACGATCTGTCACTTTTATGATCGATCGCAATTGAAGCAAAACCTTGTTCCAAAGCGGCCTTGCTGAGCCTTGCACTTCCTGCAAACACCTCCAGCACATAGATCTTGTTTAAAGGTTTGTTGCAGAACTTGTCGCCAAATTGTTTTGACACACTTGCACCCGGTGCCAGCAATGATGTTGAACCCTTGTCCAAATCTCTGTGTGAGCTGGCATCGACATTTGAATTCAGATACTTATCGTTGTCAACACTGTCAACTTTTGTTGGGTGTGATGATGTAGAAGTTTGGACATCGTCTTGAGGTCCAGATGAAACGTCAAATTTGCGCTTCGCCCCTGCTGAGACCAGTGCATTCGAAGATGAACTCTTAGAGTGGACAGCCTCTTCACCCGTCCCAGCAGTCGCGCGCCTTCAAGCATTCTGAAGAGCCCTGCAAACCAAGACTGAATGCCCTGGCTTCTTGCAGTTGGCGCATACATGGATTCCACGCTGGCACTTAGGCGGTTTGCCACTTGTCTTGGCCTTGCACCCGTCCTTCAAATTGTAGCTCCAGCAAATGCGTCCATTGTCAAGTTTCATGTCATATTTTTTCAGTTCTTCTGGGCATGCCTTCTCGGCACGAGTCTTCCTAGCCCTTTTCGAAGGCTTCTCCACATCGCCTGGTTTCTTGTCACTTGCTGAAGAATCTCCCAGTCTATCGCCAGCAGCTTTGTGGCTGGCAGGAAGGGGCAACAAAATCATGGTGATTCTGGGGTCCGACAACAATGCTGTGACACGTGCATCCAGTGGCAACACACCTGCTGCACTTGCCTTCAAAGATCCACGTGTCTCACGTGCAAGAATTGTCCACAATTCCCTGTCTGCTCTTACCAACTGCTCAAGCTTCACATGTTGAAAACCAGGAGGCGGTGTTCTACTTAGACAACCAAGCAATGTTGCAACAAGCTGCTCATGCACTGCCCACGACAAAAGATAACATTGATCAAATGCTATGCCACGCCTCTGCAAACACCATTGGAATTTTAGCTCGCTTCCACTATCGGCGGCAAATTCACTCTGCAGCATGGAAACTTTCAACTGCGAATTTTCAATCTGCACTGTTGGTGAGCGTGTCTTCAAAGCAAGTTGCACCTCATCATCTCGCTTCGTACACTTCGAAGGCGCCACCCATATAAGGGCACCTGATTCATATATGTGGTTCGCCAAGTCCAACAACTGGTGACTCGGAGATAGTTCACCTTGAATGGAAACACCTGACAGACGCCGTTCCTGATTCTCTTGTCGTGCACGTTTTTCTGCAGGTGGAATCTTTTTGATGGTGCTTGAATCGGCGTCTTCGCTAGATACTCTTTCTTTGAGACTTGCAATGACAAGTGTTGTTGCTTCGAAATGAACTCTCTTCAGGTTGGATGTTTCTCCAACAGTTACACCTGCACCAAAAACTGTTCTTGCAAATGCATCAAACTGAGCTTCCGTCGGTGGACTCTGAGGTGTACCCACGCTGAAAGCTAACTTGCTGAATGAATCAATTCCAGTGGCAGCAAAGGCAGCCTTGAGAGTGCCATCAGTTGTTATCTCATCGCACCTCTGATCAAATGCCGCCTTGCTTTCTACCAGTGACATGACGGAGAGAGAATGCAAAAATTAGAAATGCCATGGACAAACTTGATCAAACATGTTCCATGTTGAGGCCATGAATCAACACTCACTGTGGAAATCACAATGCTGGTTATGAAACTCTCGCACTGCTTCATGGTAAAGCAATGACGCTTACTTCTCTGCTGTTCTGTGTTTGAGCACTCCACACGCACGAGAACAAGTGTCGACAAAAGCAGTAAGCAAACGGCCAGGAGGCCCCCCCCAAGCCTGGACTTGCTTACTGCATTCAAAAAGGTCTGAAAATTGAAAATTAAAATGATGCCATGATTTCAATCCACTTGAATGCAACATCCATGCTCAAGTCTAAACATGCGAAACTCACGTTGAACTAATGCATGTTGCATTGCAACTCTGCACGCTCTGGCATTGCCATGCTGTTCTCACGCGGCTTTCGCTCTGTTTTTCAGACTCTCACGGACGTGCAACATTCTTGAAACAGCGATGACAAATTGGTGTGTCATATCTCGGTGCTAATCCCTCCTTCGAGTGAAAGCTCCCGACTGTGCGACCACACTCGAAAACACGGCTATTGTTTCGATCCATGAGATGAAGAGTCTTGAGTTTTGCATGTTGCCACAGCTCATACCCGTCAGGCGCTACTGGAGCCTTGAACATACGTGTAAGCACAGTTGTGTCCTCACCTGCTGAGCTACAACTACTGTCAGAGGAAGAATCTGAGGATGACAAAGCCGGCTCATCATCTTGAATCACAATGACCTCATGCACCTTTTCAGTCTTGACTTCGAGAAGCCTTGAACCTGCCGATGCATCCTGTGTCAAGATTCTGCCACTCCTAGTCACATCAGGAAGGAAAACCCCAGTCTTGATTTCATTTATGAGTTTCTCGAGTGTCATCAAAACCGCTGAGGCACCATCTCTGCTGTAGACAAGAGCCATCTGAAACTGACTTGTGTGATAGCCTAGCTGAAGCCTTTCAGGAACAGGGAGACCACGTTTCGCTGCAAATGACAAAAAGGTTGCCTTTAACGAATGTGTGCTCACACGCCTATCATCCAGAACAGACTTGCAACCAAATAAGACTTTCCTGAGCCACGCACCGGCCTCTGCTGTCTCCAAAGGTCTGTCTGTCACGTTGCCCCACTGATCTGGTGCAGGCATGATGGCATGATTGGGGGGTGATCGAATCTTCAACTCTTCGCGAAGCTGCACCCACCTATCAGCCCAGGGTTTTGGATCAATGCCTAATGATGGTGCTACCATGGGAAGGAATGCATGTTTATGCTGCTGAGCATGCATTGTCTTATGCCGGCCAACATGCACCTCCACATACCGTAGAATACCATCATCATCTTCATCTAAGAGGAGCTTCTCTGATCGCATCAAGTCGCCCCATCGAGCTCTCGCATATGTGCAAAGCAAAACACATCCACAAAAGTAACTTGTCCACAAAGAACTCGAATTGTGTAATGTGTCATGAATCTTTTGCAACTCAACGACTTTCAAAGGAGACGACTGAACTCTATCCCTCGGCTGGTCAGATTTTGCAGCCCCCAAACACCTCTTGCTATCAGCACAACTCTGCAACTCAGTCGCTCCAAGGATGTGCAAACAAAAGTTGATGGCCTGATTATATCCATGCAACCTGCTAACGGGAGCCCCTGTGTTACGCTCATGTCTGTAAAGTTCATACAGATCCTGCTCATAACAAGGAAACCTGGGCCTGAAATTTGTATACAAGAAATCGCAGATACGGTTGATTGCAAATGCTCTCTTCTTCAATGTAACAAAAGAACGCCCACGAAAAATGTCTGCCAACATCTCCAATGCTTCAACATCAGTCTGACAATCCATGATGTCCTTGTGCAATTGATTGCGTGTGTCCCATCGAGAAATGACTGTGAACCACAACTTGATTGACTGTTGCCAACCTGATTCAGCTTGCTCCTGCCAGGTGCCTGCAGCTTTCATCTTGACTACATCATGATAGTCTTCTGAGGTCCTGGCGGCCTTTGCAGGTTTGGCCAACGCTGTCTCACGGTCAATCTGTTCAGGACTGACATTGAAGAAAGGACGTCTGAAAGCATCCTGTAAAAAATCTGTAGGTGATGAAGTTGCAGACCCAAAAATCTGAGACCACACACCAGTTTCCCAAATGGGTTTTGTAGAAGACACCCCCAAGCTCTGTGACGCAACTTGAACAGCCATCGAGACATCAACTGGTGAATGACTTGCAATTTCACGTCTAGGATCTAAACATGCAAGCTCTCTAGCTATGACAGCATCCGATTCTAAAGACTGTGATTGCAAATCTAACTGCTCCACCCCCGAAGGATCCGACTGCTCCAAACCAAGGTCGTCATTGCTGGCCAGGCTTGGTGTTTGTAGCTGTTGCATCTCAAGCTCTGAAAGATAGTTCATGAAAGAAAATTCACCACGGTCACTATCAAGATTCCCAAAAGAACCATCAACACCATGGCCACCCTCATGATCCTCTAACATCCCCCCTTGCTTTTGGAACTTTATCCAATCGCAAGAAGGGAACCCTCCCACCCACACCTTGAAACTTAAGACGCAACACGAACATAGAATCACAACAACAACACACAGACCAGAAATTTTAAAATTTTCAATTTCAAAATTTCAAAAACGAACGCGCTGCGTGGGAAAATAAATGTCAGTTTCTTTTACAAAGAAACTTACCACTTATTTTCAACTCCGCTCGCACGCAGTGTGTTGTGTTGTGTTCGCATGCGCTTATCTTATATATACCGAATACAAGTATATTATACAAGATAAATCCTCACAAATAAACAACGGAAATCTAAGTTGCACAAATGTCACAACAAGGAGCGAACCTTTTTCAACCTCATTTGGGACACTTCGCGATCCTCCCCGTGCCATCCCCCATTTATAGGAGGAGATGCTCGAACCTCTCCCATTTGAAAATGGTTTGGCTCGCACCCATAGCTAGCACTTCGGAGCAATCATTTCTGCTTGGTCCATCACTAAGGTTTGAAAAGGACGGCACTCGTGAAAACCAAACTTTCAACTGAAGCCGTTCCTCAAGCTCCACATAATGTTGCACCAGTTTATTTGAAACGTCTGTGGCTCCATAACCTTTGATCATGGAAGCCTTTGCTGCATCATTGTCAATATAGTGGACCACGGGACTGTCCTTAAGAAGGTCCCCCCACAGCTCAAGACACACGATGAGAGGAAAAATTTCCAGTTCATAAATCGGATTGCCACTGTTTTTCAAAAGACTTTGGATGCAATGTGAAGGAACTGGCGAAGAAAAGAAATGCTGACAATGTCCACTCGGATTGACAAGCACACCACCAATTGCTCCCGTACCTTCTTCGGGTTCAGACGAGCCATCAGAAAAGATGATCCACGGTTGGTGCAGCTTGGGTCCAATCCTTATAGGAACTGCATTCTGCACCCTGTTCTTCAAAAACTCAAGGTTGCCAAGCATGTCTTTATCCAAATGTATGCAATGCCTCTTAAGATCAACGCAACGACCCAATGATTTGACTGCACTGCATGCAACCCTCCCAAAAGCAAAGCCCTCGAAGAAGATCATACGACCCCGCAATCTCTCTGCTTCCTTTGAACTGATAGTACCAGCTTGCAGATGCCCATGAATGATTTCAGCCAGCTCTTTGCTCCTTTCAGGTGTGTGACCAATGTCCACTCTGAGTGAAGATGCTTTGCTGAGATCCATAACGACACCTAACATCTTGAAGCTACTTGAGAAGGGTTGGCACTTCGGTCCATCTTCCGCAAACTTGAGCCCCAGGAGTTTGAATAGCGACTCACAGGCCCAAGCTGTACTGTTTTCCAAGGATGTACTTGTCACAACGGAGAAATCATCATAAAATGCGCTCCAGTAAATTGAAAGGCCTTTCAATCCAACATACCAAACCGCCATACTTATACGCAGAAACCCTGATACAGAGCCAACAGCGCCGAATGGAAGCACGTTTGCCCCCATGAGTTTGGCAGTGGGAGATGATGGACAATTCACTGCAATGCGTAGTAGACTTCTGTCTCCAGGAGCCAAAGGGAATTGTTTATAGGCACTCTTCAAATCGTATGTCCGTCCAAGCATCTTCGGATGACCCACAGGATTGATGTTGAAACTGTGAGCAATCATCGAAGCAAGTTGATCTACAGAATGTAAGCCAAATTTCTCTCGAAGACCAACGCTGCCATTCAACCCGCAGCATGAGCAGTCATCGATGACACGGATTTTGGTACCCTGTCTGATACCAAACCTTTTGGCAACTGTGCAACCAACCAAGTCTGAGTCTGGAGCCTCCCAAAGCCAGCCCTGAGATATTTCCTTAAGTGTTTCTTCCCAAGCACCTCTCTCAAGCTCTTCCTCTTGACGTTGTTGCAATGACTTGATCGTGGCCTTGTTGAGACCATGGGCCAAACGCCTCAACGTGTCGACTGTAAAACTAGGAGGTCTTGTACCAGGAAGGAAAACATTGGACTTCGGCATCCAGCCTGAAAGAGGAAAGCCCTTTGCAATGTCATCCACTAAATGTGTGTCAGGATAATCTAAACTCTGAAGAATCTCTCTAAAGACCAACAACCTTTTTCCTGCGAGAACTTTGGCTGCATAAGGCTCCAGGCTTTGTTTCAGCTTATCCTCTTCTGATCGAAGTTCGCTTGCACGGGCACTCCATTTTTTGAAGAAGTCAATGCGCTTTTTCGCAACCAAGTACGGTGGCAAGTGGAAATTGTCCATGGCTACCTCATGAACTGCTTGACTGACATAGTTTTCTAAACTCTTAGGATGTCCAGCTCGGATAGCCCTTTGTAGAAAATCATGCGGCTCGCTCGGTATTCCAAATGTGCAAATCTCAACAACTTCACCTTGAAAAATACTACCAAGCAACTCATTTGCATGCTTCTGTAAAAACTCGTCGCGGCCACTTCCCCCACTCAAAATGCGTCGAGACACTATTTTGGCACCTTTTGGCAAGTCTGCCAAAATTGCTTCACTGTCTGAAGGACGCTGAGGATCTGAGACACAAAATTTGTATGCGCCGAATTCGGAAACTAAAGGTTTGACTTTGCGCCCTCTGGGAAGAGCACCAAGTACCAGTCGATTTGTGCCTCCATCTTGATGGTCAAGGAGTTGTTCTTGCAGAGTTTCCGTACGTTTGGCACCCATTGACAAAACAACACTGACCAAGTTGGAGATGACACGAGTGCACATCACAATTGGGTATGCTGCCTCTTCCGAAGTTGGAAAGTTGATGTAATTGCCCTGTTTTGTGGGCTGCCACGCTTTGTGTGTGTGTTTCTTGTCGCACCTTGCTTCCATGTCGTCTAGCCATACATCAGTAACCCACAAAGATGTGAGCTTGTCTCTGTCACCACCATGGCAGCAGTTGTGGAAAGATACAAAGTGCCCCCTGCATGCTTGCTGCATTTCTTGGATGGGTGATGTATTCCAAAAATGGCTGCCTGCAGGATTCTCGACAACAGTAAAGATTCCATGTTTATAGCATTCAATTGCAATGTCTTTCACTGCTTCGTAGAGTATGTTGGCGGCCTCGGTTTTGATCTTGTCAAGTCCAGACAATCCATCAAGTTGGTCAGGTTGTTCCTTTGAACGAAGAGGTTGAGGGACTTTCATCCCCAGCTTCTCTAAGTGCTTCAAAGGCCTTTCTCGGGCCTTGCTTGCAGTCCCGCATGGAGGAGCCATCCAAACCATTGCAATGTCGTCTTTGTTTTCCCTGATAAAAACCAACAATGACTCCACCTGGCTGGGGTCAGTCAAGTCATAATGTTGTATCGATATGCCACACGATCTGTCACTTTTATGATCGATCGCAATTGAAGCAAAACCTTGTTCCAAAGCGGCCTTGCTGAGCCTTGCACTTCCTGCAAACACCTCCAGCACATAGATCTTGTTTAAAGGTTTGTTGCAGAACTTGTCGCCAAATTGTTTTGACACACTTGCACCCGGTGCCAGCAATGATGTTGAACCCTTGTCCAAATCTCTGTGTGAGCTGGCATCGACATTTGAATTCAGATACTTATCGTTGTCAACACTGTCAACTTTTGTTGGGTGTGATGATGTAGAAGTTTGGACATCGTCTTGAGGTCCAGATGAAACGTCAAATTTGCGCTTCGCCCCTGCTGAGACCAGTGCATTCGAAGATGAACTCTTAGAGTGGACAGCCTCTTCACCCGTCCCAGCAGTCGCGCGCCTTCAAGCATTCTGAAGAGCCCTGCAAACCAAGACTGAATGCCCTGGCTTCTTGCAGTTGGCGCATACATGGATTCCACGCTGGCACTTAGGCGGTTTGCCACTTGTCTTGGCCTTGCACCCGTCCTTCAAATTGTAGCTCCAGCAAATGCGTCCATTGTCAAGTTTCATGTCATATTTTTTCAGTTCTTCTGGGCATGCCTTCTCGGCACGAGTCTTCCTAGCCCTTTTCGAAGGCTTCTCCACATCGCCTGGTTTCTTGTCACTTGCTGAAGAATCTCCCAGTCTATCGCCAGCAGCTTTGTGGCTGGCAGGAAGGGGCAACAAAATCATGGTGATTCTGGGGTCCGACAACAATGCTGTGACACGTGCATCCAGTGGCAACACACCTGCTGCACTTGCCTTCAAAGATCCACGTGTCTCACGTGCAAGAATTGTCCACAATTCCCTGTCTGCTCTTACCAACTGCTCAAGCTTCACATGTTGAAAACCAGGAGGCGGTGTTCTACTTAGACAACCAAGCAATGTTGCAACAAGCTGCTCATGCACTGCCCACGACAAAAGATAACATTGATCAAATGCTATGCCACGCCTCTGCAAACACCATTGGAATTTTAGCTCGCTTCCACTATCGGCGGCAAATTCACTCTGCAGCATGGAAACTTTCAACTGCGAATTTTCAATCTGCACTGTTGGTGAGCGTGTCTTCAAAGCAAGTTGCACCTCATCATCTCGCTTCGTACACTTCGAAGGCGCCACCCATATAAGGGCACCTGATTCATATATGTGGTTCGCCAAGTCCAACAACTGGTGACTCGGAGATAGTTCACCTTGAATGGAAACACCTGACAGACGCCGTTCCTGATTCTCTTGTCGTGCACGTTTTTCTGCAGGTGGAATCTTTTTGATGGTGCTTGAATCGGCGTCTTCGCTAGATACTCTTTCTTTGAGACTTGCAATGACAAGTGTTGTTGCTTCGAAATGAACTCTCTTCAGGTTGGATGTTTCTCCAACAGTTACACCTGCACCAAAAACTGTTCTTGCAAATGCATCAAACTGAGCTTCCGTCGGTGGACTCTGAGGTGTACCCACGCTGAAAGCTAACTTGCTGAATGAATCAATTCCAGTGGCAGCAAAGGCAGCCTTGAGAGTGCCATCAGTTGTTATCTCATCGCACCTCTGATCAAATGCCGCCTTGCTTTCTACCAGTGACATGACGGAGAGAGAATGCAAAAATTAGAAATGCCATGGACAAACTTGATCAAACATGTTCCATGTTGAGGCCATGAATCAACACTCACTGTGGAAATCACAATGCTGGTTATGAAACTCTCGCACTGCTTCATGGTAAAGCAATGACGCTTACTTCTCTGCTGTTCTGTGTTTGAGCACTCCACACGCACGAGAACAAGTGTCGACAAAAGCAGTAAGCAAACGGCCAGGAGGCCCCCCCCAAGCCTGGACTTGCTTACTGCATTCAAAAAGGTCTGAAAATTGAAAATTAAAATGATGCCATGATTTCAATCCACTTGAATGCAACATCCATGCTCAAGTCTAAACATGCGAAACTCACGTTGAACTAATGCATGTTGCATTGCAACTCTGCACGCTCTGGCATTGCCATGCTGTTCTCACGCGGCTTTCGCTCTGTTTTTCAGACTCTCACGGACGTGCAACATTCTTGAAACAGCGATGACAAATTGGTGTGTCATATCTCGGTGCTAATCCCTCCTTCGAGTGAAAGCTCCCGACTGTGCGACCACACTCGAAAACACGGCTATTGTTTCGATCCATGAGATGAAGAGTCTTGAGTTTTGCATGTTGCCACAGCTCATACCCGTCAGGCGCTACTGGAGCCTTGAACATACGTGTAAGCACAGTTGTGTCCTCACCTGCTGAGCTACAACTACTGTCAGAGGAAGAATCTGAGGATGACAAAGCCGGCTCATCATCTTGAATCACAATGACCTCATGCACCTTTTCAGTCTTGACTTCGAGAAGCCTTGAACCTGCCGATGCATCCTGTGTCAAGATTCTGCCACTCCTAGTCACATCAGGAAGGAAAACCCCAGTCTTGATTTCATTTATGAGTTTCTCGAGTGTCATCAAAACCGCTGAGGCACCATCTCTGCTGTAGACAAGAGCCATCTGAAACTGACTTGTGTGATAGCCTAGCTGAAGCCTTTCAGGAACAGGGAGACCACGTTTCGCTGCAAATGACAAAAAGGTTGCCTTTAACGAATGTGTGCTCACACGCCTATCATCCAGAACAGACTTGCAACCAAATAAGACTTTCCTGAGCCACGCACCGGCCTCTGCTGTCTCCAAAGGTCTGTCTGTCACGTTGCCCCACTGATCTGGTGCAGGCATGATGGCATGATTGGGGGGTGATCGAATCTTCAACTCTTCGCGAAGCTGCACCCACCTATCAGCCCAGGGTTTTGGATCAATGCCTAATGATGGTGCTACCATGGGAAGGAATGCATGTTTATGCTGCTGAGCATGCATTGTCTTATGCCGGCCAACATGCACCTCCACATACCGTAGAATACCATCATCATCTTCATCTAAGAGGAGCTTCTCTGATCGCATCAAGTCGCCCCATCGAGCTCTCGCATATGTGCAAAGCAAAACACATCCACAAAAGTAACTTGTCCACAAAGAACTCGAATTGTGTAATGTGTCATGAATCTTTTGCAACTCAACGACTTTCAAAGGAGACGACTGAACTCTATCCCTCGGCTGGTCAGATTTTGCAGCCCCCAAACACCTCTTGCTATCAGCACAACTCTGCAACTCAGTCGCTCCAAGGATGTGCAAACAAAAGTTGATGGCCTGATTATATCCATGCAACCTGCTAACGGGAGCCCCTGTGTTACGCTCATGTCTGTAAAGTTCATACAGATCCTGCTCATAACAAGGAAACCTGGGCCTGAAATTTGTATACAAGAAATCGCAGATACGGTTGATTGCAAATGCTCTCTTCTTCAATGTAACAAAAGAACGCCCACGAAAAATGTCTGCCAACATCTCCAATGCTTCAACATCAGTCTGACAATCCATGATGTCCTTGTGCAATTGATTGCGTGTGTCCCATCGAGAAATGACTGTGAACCACAACTTGATTGACTGTTGCCAACCTGATTCAGCTTGCTCCTGCCAGGTGCCTGCAGCTTTCATCTTGACTACATCATGATAGTCTTCTGAGGTCCTGGCGGCCTTTGCAGGTTTGGCCAACGCTGTCTCACGGTCAATCTGTTCAGGACTGACATTGAAGAAAGGACGTCTGAAAGCATCCTGTAAAAAATCTGTAGGTGATGAAGTTGCAGACCCAAAAATCTGAGACCACACACCAGTTTCCCAAATGGGTTTTGTAGAAGACACCCCCAAGCTCTGTGACGCAACTTGAACAGCCATCGAGACATCAACTGGTGAATGACTTGCAATTTCACGTCTAGGATCTAAACATGCAAGCTCTCTAGCTATGACAGCATCCGATTCTAAAGACTGTGATTGCAAATCTAACTGCTCCACCCCCGAAGGATCCGACTGCTCCAAACCAAGGTCGTCATTGCTGGCCAGGCTTGGTGTTTGTAGCTGTTGCATCTCAAGCTCTGAAAGATAGTTCATGAAAGAAAATTCACCACGGTCACTATCAAGATTCCCAAAAGAACCATCAACACCATGGCCACCCTCATGATCCTCTAACATCCCCCCTTGCTTTTGGAACTTTATCCAATCGCAAGAAGGGAACCCTCCCACCCACACCTTGAAACTTAAGACGCAACACGAACATAGAATCACAACAACAACACACAGACCAGAAATTTTAAAATTTTCAATTTCAAAATTTCAAAAACGAACGCGCTGCGTGGGAAAATAAATGTCAGTTTCTTTTACAAAGAAACTTGCCACTTCCATTGGTAAACATGCCTCGCTTGGAAAGACTTGATTCATCCTCCTCAAATGTTGAGGTATTGGAAAAATTGCACACATTTGATTGCCCGCATGATGCGTTGATAGAATGAGCGGCAACCAAGTTGGATTGCGTTCCATTAATTTCTTCAGTTCTTGGGCTCTCGCAAATAGACTTTTGCAAACCTTTCCAGAAGAACCAAAGCATTGCCTTCCCAAATATTTCTGCCGATTGCGCTCGCCCGGGGAATCTAACATCATTGCAACATCACCACACGCCCGCCAAGCAATGTGACCAAATTTTGCGTTTGCCGCGAAGAGTATATGACTTCAACATCATTCCAACTTCACCAACTATTGTGCCTGCTGCAAAAAATGTCACTGCAACTTCACCAAATCTTGAACCTGCCACGATACATAACACTCCACCACCAATCCAACTGCTCTAAATCGCACTAAGAAAACGCAACGCTGCAACTTCACGAAATATTGCCGCTTCTGTGACAGCGACGCTCCAAGAGACACTGAATGCAGTTTGTGCTTCTAAAACGATTTTAACTTGCAAAATCAATTGCACCCCGGCTATGATTCAATGACCCAAGTGCGCCTGCCACGAAAAAGTCATCCTGCAACCTTTCAAGGCTGCCACAAAAAGCATCATTCGAACTTCACAATGTTTTTGGATCCACCCTGCTTGGGTAACCGGTATCCTTCAGTCAGCAAACGAATTTATGTCTGTGAAAACCACGTAAGAGAGTTACGGACCTTTTTCCACTCGTCGCTCTTGAGCCACGAGGTCACACGGTAAGTGTGCTAAGTGAAACTCTTCCAGACTTCTTCACGTCTTAGCACAAAAACACAAGTCTGTTCTCAGACTAAACTCGAAGGTACGCAGCACAAACTGAGTCTAAACTAAGTCTAAACTGACTCCGTCAAACACTTCTCTAAACTTCCAAACTGTGGCTGTCTTCGAGAA
>OMLO01001435.1_pt1 | contig 18347 bp, 3 predicted proteins | sample 1674811 | NCBI WGS metagenome assembly OMLO01 (sample SAMN06265003, study PRJEB25207) | coral metagenome | isolation source: Coral host | place: Mexico:La Bocana,Puerto Morelos, Mexico | collected 2008-11-13 | reverse complement strand
ACGCTCGAAACGTCAGCTTTATAACTCGTTACGGTGGCCAATTTACATTTTCAACTTAGTTGATATAACCAAACTACTTATCAGCTACCGACTTGCTGTGTAATGTTTGGGTTTATAACCTTTGGTTTTTTTGTTTGATGGGGTGTAGTATATCCTTTATAGTTTCATTCTGCTTGTTCTGCTTGGGAGTATAAATATATGCGTGATATAGACCAGTTTTTATGTAATATATCAAATACACAAGACGACAACATTTCTTAACGCTGAGAAGAGACTTGAGAGTTGAAATTACGACGTGTAGCGGAGAATTTTTGACAAGCCTCGAGGTGTTTGGGAATGTGCGTGGTCAAACACGGTGTTCCGTGTATGATATGTCTTTTCAATCAAAACTACAGTTAAGGAAAAAAGCGGAGACCTGGAGACAGTGATTAACATCAGAGATTCACACCCTGTCACGGTCATGATACCCTTTCTGCGTTTCATCGCTCTCGCCGATCAATCAATCAATCAATCTTGAACCTATCATAACTTGAAGTGCGAGTTGGTCAAGGTCATTTTTATGTTACTTGTGCCTGTATTATGAAGGTACACAAGCTAGTCAGAGTCTCAAGCCAGTTGTGTAATGTAGTAATGCGAAAACAAACAAAGTGCAAATTTCTTTTGGCTGTCAAGTGAAAATCGCTCTAACACATTCTGAAACTCATTAATAATTCGTCAATATTTTGATTCGTGTCGGTGTTTGAGCACCTGATCTTAATTAGCTTCGATTTTATTTTTCCGTTTTCTCCTCAGTTGTAGTTTCCATGGAGACGATATATCAAACACTCGAGACAGTGTTTGACCACATTCCCAAACACCTCGAAGTTCATGAAGGATGCTCCGCCGTGCGTAGTATTTTGAACTTTCTTCTCGGTGGTTGGAAATGTGGTTAAACACGGTCTTTCGAGTTTGGCGTATTACATTAAGAACTGTCTATAAATGTTAGTTTCAGTCAGCAATGAGTGTTCTTCTTCGCCGTGCCGACCTGATCAAGTGTGTGAAGACTTGGCTAGCGATCACGTGTGTAAATGTCCTCCAGGAAAGTTTGAAAAGAAAAACAGTAACTTATGTGAGGGTAAGTGCCTAGAGTGGCAATTTAAACGCTACGGAGGTAGATGGTTCTCCATTTTATTGCCTTTATATGTATGTGCGCACCCAAAGGATGTGGTTTTGTAGCCGTTTTGGTCAGCAATAGGGTATCGATTTTGGGCGCGAGTTATAGTTCCGGGGAGGGGGATTGAGGGACATAATTGAGGTACCCTTTACAGATACAAAGTCGTGAAACATACTTTTCATGTGTGATCTATAGGAACCCTCATACTTTCATAGATGTGTTAACAGGGTCTATGGTAAAGGGAAATCCTAAATTTTCGTAGTCGGGTTAACAATGTGTGTAAATCACAAAGGGGCACTACCACGAGATTTACCTCGGAACGCCAATCATTAAATAAGTACACTGAAGCCGCATAAAATGGCTGCTAATATCGGGCTATGCTTTAGATTATGACGTCAAATTGAAAAAGTATGGGACACGCAATTCAAGGTTCTCGATCCTCATAAATTGAACGAAATAGTGGAGCCAACGAGCCTGCCTAGGTTGGCGGTTTAAGAAAATTTTTAAGCGATTTGAGCGCGAGCGCAGAAAGCGGCGAAGCCGTAAGGAACGCTAAAGGTACTCAGTTGTCTCTGCTTCAGGCTCCTCGAGGCTTTAGCGTTGAACCGCCAAGCTACGCAGGCTACGAAGCCAAGCAGAGCACCATACTCATAGGAACCCAATCTCCGTGTTATACTAATTTTGACTTGCTGTTTAGTGGACATGCCATGTGTGTGAAAAGTTTTCACTTTTTTATTTGTGCAGCCGTTGATGCATACGAGGGATCAATCAAAGTAACTGGGGGAAACTTCTCGACCTACACTCCAGAACTGGCGGACGAGAAATCTCCTGAGTATCAAGAAATGGCTAACAAAGTTATTTCTGCGGTGAGAAATGCTAGCCGTGAGCCTAATGTTAAGGGGAGGGAGTGGGTGCTGGAATCTCTGCTTTCAGTGCAAATTCTAGCCCCTGATACGTCCGCTATGATCTCACCTATTGCTGAGCCAATCAGTGTCAGTTGACTGTCAACATTTTGACCAATTACCAGCTATCAGTCTTTCCAGGCCTTGGAATAAAATAACCCCCCCCCTCCCCGTGCCGACAACAACAACAACAACAACAACAACGACAACAACGACAACAACGACAACAACAAAACAACAACAACAACAACAACAGCAACAACAACAACAACAACAACAGCAGTAGATTTGAAGTGATTTTTATAATAATCATCATCATCTTACTCCTTTTTGCAGGTGGACGCCGTCTACGACAACTCAGAATTGGCGTCAGTATACCAAGGATGTGAAATCCAAGGATTTAGGTACAGGCCAATACGCAATGGCTGTCTTTATATACCACTATATCTTCATTTGCCGTATGTTTCCTCCTACTAGAGTGCTGTAATTTACAAAACCGCGCCGTGGTCGGGGTATATTGTTTATAGTATGCCATTATATGTTGATCAAGGTGAAAATCTTCTTGGTTAACGACTTGGAATCTCGTTGTCTTTTTTGTCCATATATTGTCCTGTCTTCTCCCGGAGTTTGATTTTGTCAGAGGGCAAAATCCAAAATTCAAAGCCAAGCTTAGTGTATCTCTATTCAAAGTGACTGAAGCTGTCCCACTGTCCTCGAAATTTAAATTTAAACTTTTATAAGACGTTACGTTAAATTGAATGTCTTATTTTCGCATTTGTTATATGACTGAGAAAATGGAGTGGTTGAGAGCCGTGCAACATTTTGTTTACGCAAGTTAACGCGCGAGCAGTCGTAAGTTTCTCATTTATACAATAAATGAGTAATCGCACCAAAGGTCAGGATTTTCTCTACTCTTGGGAATCCGCATTCATAGAATCACTTGTACTAAATTCGCGGTCATACTCCATCAGTTAATTCGTCTCGTTTATTTACGTCTCATATATTTACAGACCAGGCAGTGTAATTGCTGATTTTGTGATCAATTTTCAACAAACTGCCAATAAAACCGTGTTACCCACTGCGACTCAGATCCTAAACGAGAGCCTCACTCATGCCAAGAATGTATCGCGTCTGGGAGATTTGCAAGTTGATCCATCGTTTTCTGTTGTAGGTAAGAAACTACAAAATATTCTGTACAGGGAAACACATCTATTCTTGCAAGCCAATTGCCTTTAAAATGTCTGTCTCGTCTCGTTGATGAAAACAAATGTTTGCATCAGCTTCTGGATAGCACAAATTTCACAATGCACTGAGATTAAGAAAACATGATCAAAAGAATTCGACTCGTTTTTTTAGTTAATAAAAGCTGGATTATTGGATAATACAATTCAAGCATTTTCATTGGCCTAGCCATCATGGTTATGAGCCATTATACCATGCTCTTCAAATATGGTAAGCGTACTTGCTATTTTGGTACGTTGTTATTTCTATCATATTTTAGCTTTCTATAGTTTGTTTTTTTTTTTAATAAAACGATTATTCCACTCACGCATGTTGGATATGAGAAGATTTTAACCAACTCGTTGGCTTCAGTTCTCATATCTAACAATCTTCGGAGACCCAGGGGCAATTAGTCGGGACGATACGATAACTTTGGGCGACACGATCGTTTTGGGCGAAAGTTTGCTTCAAATTTCCGCCCAAAACTAACCCTTCGCCAAATATATCGAATCGTCGCAACTAGCTGCCTCTTGGTCTCCGATGATGATATCTTACGAGCGCTCGTGAAATAATTGTCAAATATGGACTTTATTCTCCGTTAGTAGAGTCTTATATGTACCGTATATTATGCTTGTAAAGCTTTTAATGTTCCTTCTGTTCGTGTAGATCGTGACGAGTGTCAAGACCCCAGCACGAATGACTGTGATGAAAATGCCATCTGTGAAAACAATGTGGGATCATTTGAATGTTCTTGTAAGCAAGGGTTTAAAGGAAATGGAAAAACATGCCAAGGTGATAATAGCGATAAATTTTGCAAATAACTCCTCATAAATTCTTTTCACCAAAAGACTATGTCAAACAGAGAGGGATAAACATGAAGTCTTTATTGTCACGCTTATGTATTAACAAATTCGGTGTTTTTCTAACTTTTTGTCGTCAGTTACTGTTTCAAGCCCAGACATAAGAAGTTCGCCATCTTCCAGAGTGACCACAAGTCTAAGAATAGATCGACGTACACCTGCTTTGTCTTCTGAGAGTTCTATGCTGGTTTCATCGTCTGTAGTGACGTCGCCATTAGATGCTACTTTAAGCCCATCTGTGAGAGTCAGCTTAAGTTTGATAATAGAAAAAAGTACACCTGCTTTGTCTTCTGAGACTTCTATGCTGGCTTCATCATCGGCAGTGATTTTGTCATCAGTAGGTGTTTCAAACCGAAATTTAAGTAGTTCGCCATCTGTGAGAGAAACATCAAATCTGACAATAGATCAAAGTGCACCTGCTTTGTCTCCTCAGAGTTCTAAGATGGTTTCATCGTCGGTAGTGATTTCCTCATCAGTTGCTGTTTTAAGCCCAGAGATAAGCAGTTCGCCATCTGTGAGACTAAGCTCGAGTCTGAGAATAGAAGAAAGTACATCTACTTTGTCTTCTGAGAGATCTATCCTGGTTGCATCGTCAGCAGTGATTTCGACATCAGTTGCTGTTTCTGGTCCAAAGATAAGCAATTCCCCATCTCTGAGAGTAACCTCAAGTCTTGGAATAGGACAAAGTACAACTGCTTTGTCTTCTACGAGTTCTATGTTGGTTTCATCGTCGGCAGTGATTTCGTCATCAGTTGTTGTTTCAAGTTCAGGGATGAGCAGTTCGCCAACTTTGAGGGAGAGCTCAAGTCTTAGAATTGCACCGAGTACCTCTGCTTTGTCTTCTAAGAGTTCTATTTTGGTTTCATCGTCGCCAGTGATTTCGTCATCAGTTGCTGTTTCAAGCCCAGGGAAAAGCAGATCGCCATCTGCAACAGAGAGCTCAAATCTTAGAATAGAACAAAGTAAACCTGCTTTGTCTTCTGAGAATTCTATGGTGGTTTCATCATCGGCAGTGATTTTGTCATCAGTTGTTGTTCTAAGCCCAAACATATTAAGAAGTTCGCCATCTGTGAGAGAAACATCAAGTGTGACGATAGATCAAAGTACACCTGCTTTGTCTCCTCAGAGTTCTATGCTGGTGTTATCGTCAGCAGTGCTTTCATCGTCAGTTGGTGTTTCAAGCCCAAAGATAAGCAGTGCGCCATCTGTGAAAAAGAGCTCAATTCTTCGATTAGGACAAAGTTCATCTGCTTTGTCTTCTGCCAGTTCTATGGTGGTGTTATCGTCGACAGTGATTTCGTCATCAGTTTCTGTTTCTTACCCAGAGATAAGCAGTTCGCCATCTGTAAGACTAAGCTCGAGTGTAACAATAGAACAAAGTACACCTCCTTTCTCTTTTGAGAGTTCTATCCTGGTGTTCTCGTCAGCAGTAATTGCGTCATCACTTGCTGTTTCAAGTCCAGAGATAAGGAGTTCGCCATCTCTGAAAGAGAGCTCGAGTCTTAGATTAGGACAAAGTACACCTGCTTTGTCTTCTGAGAGTCCTATGCTGGCTTCATCATCGGCAGTGATTTTGTCATCAGTAGGTGTTTCAAACCGAAATTTAAGTAGTTCGCCATCTGTGAGAGAAACATCAAATCTGACAATAGATCAAAGTGCACCTGCTTTGTCTCCTCAGAGTTCTAAGATGGTTTCATCGTCGGTAGTGATTTCCTCATCAGTTGCTGTTTTAAGCCCAGAGATAAGCAGTTCGCCATCTGTGAGACTAAGCTCGAGTCTGAGAATAGAAGAAGGTACATCTACTTTGTCTTCTGAGAGATCTATCCTGGTTGCATCGTCAGCAGTGATTTCGACATCACTTGCTGTTTCAGGTCCAGAAATAAGCAGTTTGCCATCTGTGAGACTAAGCTCGAGTCTGAGAATAGAACAAAGTACACGTGCTATGTATTCTGAAAGTTCTACGCTGGTTTTATTGTCAGCAGTAATTTCGTCATCTGTTGCTGTTTCAAGCCCAGAGATAAGCAATTCCCCATCTCTGAGAGTAACCTCAAGTCTTGGAATAGGACAAAGTACACCTGCTTTGTCTTCTACGAGTGCTATGCTGGTTTCATCGTCGGTAGTGATTTCATCATCAGATGCTGTTTCAAGTTCAGGCATAAGAAGTTCGCTATCTGTGAGGGTAAGCTCGAGTCTTCGATTTCGACAAAGTATGCCTGCTTTTTCTTCTGGCAGGTCTATGCTGGTTTCATCGTCGGCAGTGATTTTGTCATCAGTTGCTGTTTCAAGTTCAGAGGTAAGCAGTTCGCCATCTGTGACACTAAGCTCGAGTCTGAAAAAAGAACAAAGTACACCTGCATTGTCTTCTGACACTTTTATGCTGATTTCATCGTCTTCAGTGATTTCTTCATCAGTTGCTGTTTCAAGTCTAGAGATAAGCAGTTCACCATCTCTGAGGGTAACCTCAAGTCTTGGAATAGGACAAAGTACACCTGCTTTGTCCTCTGATAGTTCTATGCTGGTTTCATCGTCGGTAGTGATTTCTTCATCAGTTGCTGTTTTAAGCCCAGAGAAAAGCAGTTTGCCATCTGTGAAAGAGAGCTCAAGTCTTAGGTTAGGACAAAGTACACCTGCATTGTCCTCGCAGATTTTTATGTTGGTTTCATCCTCAGGAGTGATTTCGTCATCAGTAGCTGTTTCAAGTCCAGAGATAAGCAGTTCATCATCTGTGAGAGTAAGCTCGAGTCTGAAAATAGAACAAAGTACACCTGCTTTGTCTTCTATTAGTTCTATGCTGGTTGGATCGTCAGCAGTGATTTCGTCATCAGTTGCTGTTTCAAGCCCAGAGATAAGCAGTTCGACATCTGTAAAAGAAAGCTCAAGTCTTAGATTAAGACAAAGTACACCTGCATTGTCTTCTGACACTTTTATGCTGATTTCATCGTCTTCAGTGATTTCTTCATCAGTTGCTGTTTCAAGTCTAGAGATAAGCAGTTCACCATCTGTGAGAGTAAGCTCGAGTCTGAAAATAGAACAAAGTACACCTGCTTTGTCTTCTATTAGTTCTATGCTGGTTGGATCGTCAGCAGTGATTTCGTCATCAGTTGCTGTTTCAAGTGCAGAGATAAGCAATTCCCAATCTCTGAGGGTAACCTCAAGTCTTGGAATAGGACAAAGTACACCTGGTTTGCCTTCTGAGAGTTCTATGCTGGTTTCATCGTCGGCAGTGATTTCGTCATCAGTTGCTGTTTCAAGTCCAGAGATAAGCAGTTCACCATCTGTGAGAGTAAGCTCGAGTCTAACAATAGAACATAGTACACCTGCTTTGTCTTCTATTAGTTCTATGCTGGTTGGATCGTCAGCAGTGATTTCTTCATCAGTTGCTGTTTTAAGCCCAGAGAAAAGCAGTTCGCCATCTGTGAAAGAGAGCTCAAGTCTTAGATTAGGACAAAGTACACCTTCATTGTCCTCGCAGATTTCTATGTTGGTTTCATCCTCAGGAGTGATTTCGTCATCAGTAGCTGTTTCAAGTGCAGATATAAACAGTTCCCTATCTGTAAGGTTAAGCTCGAGTCTGAAAATAGAACAAAGTACACCTACTTTGTCTTCTGAGAGATCTATGCTGGTTGCATCGTCAGCAGTGATTTCGTCATCAGTTGCTGTTTCAAGTGCAGAGATAAGCAATTCCCCATCTCTGAGGGTAACTTCAAGTCTTGGAATAGGACAAAGTACACCTGCTTTGTCTTCTTTGAGTTTGATGCTGGTTTCATCGTCGGCAGTGATTTTTTCGTCAGTTAAACCTTCTAATAGCCAGGCGTTAACAGTTTTGTCTTCCTCTATTGGTTAGTTAACCATGTGTTTCCTTTAAATTATTTTATTGTATAGTTATAGTGGAAAAAAGTAGATAACGGCTGCTGTTTTGTTTAGTAGAATTTTTTGTGGTGAGGGCTGAGAGGGTGTTTGTTGTGGTGCTTTTGCGATGGTATAGTTTTTCTTTTATTTTCTCTTACTCTGTTTTTTATGTCAGAGCTTATGTTGGGTACAGCGTCCCTTCTTGTTTTGTTGTTTTTATTTCGTGACCACTTTCAACCAATCAGAAGGCAGTATTTCATCTAAGATTGCCGAACTGATTGTTTTTTTGTATCTCAATGAGTAATCGAATTAAGAATTCAAGATGGCGTCGCCCATAATAGAAAGGTGGCGGTGGTAACCCTCATTTGGGTTCCTAGATCACGCGAGTCATGAAAACACTTGATCTTTGTCACGCAAGAACGTGACTGCCTTTTAACACAATTTTTCCCTTCCCTTTCCCCTTTTTCCCACGCTCATCTGACATGAATCAAATCGATACACACTCAATTGAACAAAAAATCAATAAAAGCATAAGTCCAGCAGGTCTTCCACCATCTGGAAGAGTGAGCGATGTGGGTTGAAGATCTAACTATAGGGATGCTGTCCCAAAGTATTATGGGACGATGACATCATGGGACGATGACTTTATATCAGAAATCAGGGCTTATGATTTTTTATTGAATTGATTGTGTATTGATTTGATTTATATCGGATGATTGTGAGGGAAAAATTGTGTAACAATGTCGCCATGCTCTTGCGTGACAAGAATCACGTGTTCTCGTGACTTCGGGGTCTTGCGTGATTCTCCGTCCCTGTCTTGAAACCCGGTTTAGGGCTACCACTGCCATCTTGCTTTGATTTGCGCCGCCATTTTGAATTCCTAATTCGACTACCCATTGGCAATGTGGTGTTACTGGATACAAACAAATCGGTTCGACTATCTTTGATGAGATCCAGTCTTCTGATTGGTCAAGAGCTGTTATGTGGGCGACCTACTGATTAGCTACCGACAAAAGGAGCGTGTATTACTTCGGTTGTGTAATGTTTGGGTTAATAACCTTTTATTTTTTCGTTTGATGAGGTGTCGTATAAGTTTTATTCTGCGTGGGAGTATAAATATATCCGTGATATAGAGCAGTTTTTAAGCGATATATCAACTACAAAGACGATAACATTTAACTTTACTCTGAGAAGAGAGTTGTAATTACGACGTGTAGCGGCGTATTTTTGACAAACCTCGAGGTGTTTGGGAATGTACGTGGTCAGACACGGTGTTTCTTCTTTGATACATCTTTTCAATCAAAACTACAGTTAAGGAAAAAAGTTCATGAAAAATACTCCGCCGTTCGTCGTATTTTCAACTCTCTTCTCGGTGTTTGGAAATGTGGTTAAACACGGTCTCTCGTGTTTGGTGTAGTACATAAAGAAGTGTCTATGTTAATGTTAGTTTCAGTTAGTAATGAGTGTTCTTCTTCGCCGTGCCGACCTGATCAAGTTTGTGAAGACTTGGCTAGCGATCACGCGTGTAAATGTCCTCCAGGAAAGTTTGAAAAGAAAAACAGCAACTTATGTGAGGGTAAGTGCCTAGAGTGGCAATTTAAACGCTACGAAGGTAGATGGTTCTCCCTTTTACTGCCTTTATATGTATGTGCGTACCGTAAGGATATGGTTTTGTAGCCGTTTTTGTCAGAAATAGGGTATCGATTTTGGGCTCAAGTTATAGTAGTAGTAGCAGATGAGATGTTTCTGCTATTGACAGACATGATTGAGTTACCCTTTACAGATACAAAGTCGTGAAACATACTTTTCATGTGTGATCTATAGGAATCCTCATACTTTCGTAGATGTGTTAACAGGATCTATGGTAAAGGGAAATCCTAAATTTTCGTAATCGGGTTAACAATGCGTGTAAAGGGGCACTACCACGAGATTTACTTCAAAACGCCAATCATTAAATAAGCCGCATAAAATGGCTGCTAATATCGGGCTCTGCTTTAGATTATGACGTCTAATTGAAAAACTATGGGAGACGCTTTCCCGTGTTTTCCTCAGGTATCATAACAACTAATTCCAATTTAAGGTTCTCGATCCTCATGAATTAAACAACATAGCGGAGCCAACGAGCTTGACTAGGGTGGCGGTTTAACCCATTTTTTTAGCGATTTGAGCGCGAGCGCACAAAGCGGCGAAGCCGCGAGGAACGCTAAGGTTACTCAGTTGTTTGTCTTCCAAGCATGCTACGAGGCCAAGCGGAGCACTATACTCATAGGAACACAATCTCCGTGTTCTACTAATTTTGACCTGTTGTTTAGTGGGCATACCCTGTGTGTGACAAGTTTGCACTCTTTTATTTATACAGCCGTTGATGCATACGAGGGATCAATCAAAGTAACTGGGGGAAACTTCTCGAAATACACTCCAGAACTGGCGGACGAGAAATCTCCTGAGTATAAAGGAATGGCTAACAAAGTTATTTCTACGGTGAGAAATGCTAGCCGTGAGCCTAATGTTAAGAGGAGGGAATGGGTGCTGGAATCTCCGCTTTCAGCTAAAATTCTAGTCCCTGATATCTCAGCTATTGCTTTAAAACCGAGTCAATTCAGTGTCATTTACCTGTCAACATTTTGATCAATTACCAGCTATCAGTCTTTCCAGTCCTTGTAATAAAATAACCACCCCCCAGTGCACGTCCTTTAACACAGAAAACCAGAATAACACCACTACCGACAACAACAACAACAACAACAGCTACAACAACAGTAGCTTTTAAATAATTTTTATAATAATCATCATCATCTTACTCCTTTGCAGGTGGACGCCGTCTACGACAACTCAGAATTGGCGTCAATATACCAAGGATGCGAAATCCAAGGATTTAGGTACAGGCCAGTACGCAATGGCTGTCTTTATATACCACAATATCTTAATTTGCCGTATATTTCTTCACATTAGAGTCCTGTAATTTACAAAACGGCGCCGTGGTCGGGGTATCTGGTTTATAGTATGCCATTTTATGTTGTCAGATCTCGCGTTTCCGTTTACAAAACTACTTAGAACTGGAGGCAGTTGAAGAAGCCGCGTTTTTGTCAAGTCGTGCAACATTTTGTTTACGCAAGTTAAGGCGCGAGCATTCGTAAGTTTCTCGGTCATACAATGAATAATCGCACAAAAGTGAAAGCTCAATCAATTTGGGATTCCTCTACTCGTGATATTTGAACACTTTTTTAAAATTGCTATCGCCTGAGGGCGATACCGACAATTTTGAGAGAATTTGCAAATATTGTGATGTAAATCCGTATTCATAGAATCACCTATCGTAATTTCGCGGTCAGAGTGCATCAGTTAATGCGTGTCGTTTATTTACCTCTCATTTATTTACAGACCAGGCAGTGTAATTGCTGATTTTGTGATCAATTTTCAACAAACTGCCAATAAAACCGTGTTACCCACTGCGAGTCGGATCCTAAACGAGAGCCTCACTCATACCCAGAATGTATCGCGTCTGGGAGATTTGCAAGTTGATCCTTCGTTTTCTGTTGTAGGTAAGAAACTACAAAATATTCTGTACAGGGAAACACATCTATTCTTGCAAGGCAATTCACTTTAAAATGCCATTCTCGTCTCCTTGATTAAAACAACGCAACTTCCACAATTCACTAAGATTGAGAAAACATGATGAAAAGTACTGGACTGGGTTTTTTAGTTCATAAAAGCTGGATCATTGGATAAAACAATTCAAGCGTTTTCATTGGCTTAGCCATCATGTGTTAAAAGCCATTATAACACGCTCTACAAATTTTTGGGACGTTGTTATTTCTATCATATTTAAGTTTTTTCTGGGTTGTTGTTTTTTTTTAATAAAGCAATTATTCCCCTCGCGCATGTTGGATGTGAGAAGATTATAACCAACTCGTTGGCTATCTAATATTTCATATCTAACTATCCTCGGAGACCCAGGGGCAGCTAGTCGTGACGATACGATCATTTTGGGCGACACATACATACATACATTACTTGACCACTCCCTCAACGGGGCTTTTCTGGGCCAATGAAAACAAATAATGAAACAAATAATGCAAATGAACATAACAAGGTTAAGAATCCCAACTGGCAGGATGCAGACCAGGGCCGGGTTGTTCGAAAGCTGGTTAACGCTAACCCAGGGTTAAAAGTTAACCGAGGAATAAATTTTTCTTGTTTAAAAATGTTTTTCACTTTTTATCTTTTGTGTAGCATGAGATTGCTTAAGTTCTAAACTGAAGGACAAAATAATATAAACAAAACCTCACCGCAAAAAAACACAATACTGAAATCAAAATTCTCACTAACCCTGGGTTAGCTTAATCGGGCTTTGAACAACCCGGCCCAGTTGGCTATATACAAACGTGGTCGAGGAGTTGAACTGGGGTCTACCAAGAAACAACTCCAGCTAAGCGGTTAGAGCGGGACTCGAACCCGCGACCTCCGGATTTAAATTCCGGCGCCCTAACCACTCGGCCACGCTGCCTCCTCCAAACACCATGGGCGAAAGTTTACTTAAAACGTCCGCCCAAAACTACCCCGCCACCCTAAACTATCGCATCGTCGCGACTAGCTGCCCCTTGGTCTCCGATGATGATATCTAACGCGCGCTCGTGGAATAATTGTCAAATATGGACTTTAACCTCCGTCAAGAGAGTCTTATATTAGTGTACCGTATATTATGCTTGTAAAGCTATTAATTTTTCTTCTGTTCGTGTAGATCGTGACGAGTGTCAAAACCCCAGCACGAATGACTGTGATCAAAATGCTACCTGTGAAAACAATGTGGGATCATTTGAATGTTCTTGTAAGAAAGGGTTTACAGGAAATGGAAAAACATGCCAAGGTAATAATTGCAATAAATTTTTGCAAATAACTTCTGATGAATTCTTTTGTCCAAAAAGCTATATATGTCAAACAGAGAGGGGTGAACATGAAGTCTTCATTGTCACGCTTATGTATTGACAAATTCGGTGATTTTCTAACATTTTGACCAGGTCAATGATTTTGTCATGTTCTTATTCAAAATAGCTGAAACGGATCGTGTGTCACAACACATCCAACTTCCCTTCCCTTCGTAAATACAGAGAGATTCAAGCGGGGGATGCAGGGCAGAGATAATCATACAGATAGGGAGACAGACAGACAGAAAGATAGACAAATAGAAATACAGAGAAACAGACCGACAGACAGACATATAGACAGGCAGACAGACAGGTAAGGACGCAGGGGCCTATAGCTTCACAAAACCAAAACTCTCGATAAATTTATAATTCATAATTAGATTAGTCTAGTAAAGAGGTCGAGTTTAATTCAGTTCTTATTCCTTCCCTATGCACAGACATTGATGAATGTAAAAATGCCTCCCTACACAACTGCAGCATTTCTACTCCTGGAGTCACGTGTCTCAATACCCCAGGCCTATTCCAGTGCACGTGCAAGTCAGGCTATTCTGGGAATGGAGTCACGTGCAACGGTATGCTGGTTATGTTAGAAGAGTTGTACACATAAACAATAATTTAATATAAGCATGAGATGTTGGCTGGAATTCATGACAACTTTAGTTTGGACGAAGCTTAGGTTATGGCGTATCCTTGTTATCTTTTATGTTTGCCTGTTCCAGGCTCTCGGTCAGTGGGAACGAGCGCCGGAAAACGCGGGCGGCGACGAGCGAGATACCTCTCCTTTTTTTCTACCAGACCTCGCTCGTTGCTCGCTTTTCGATCGTCCTCAATTACCAAGAGCCTGAAACAGGTTACGATTATGTTTGAGGAAAATATGAATTCTCATAAGCGTTTTTTGTTTTACGCCTGGAACTTATGTAATATTTGTCAACCTCAAATTTTGTCTACGTCCTGAAGTGGCTAAAACGAGAAATTGTTATGGGGTTCGAGTTTTTTAATGAAGTTTTCGTTTTCAGTGTTTGAAAAATATGCAACTGTAGGGCGACAGGAAAAGAGCGATAAATTCAGTTGAAAGTGTCGTTGTAGAAAGTAAACAATGTTTATTTATCAGGCTCTTAATGATATTTACTATTTCTTGTTGCCTTAGTGACCAACCACTGTTTGGCGGGAACAGATAACTGTCATCCGAACGCCACCTGCACCTCCTTACCAGGCCCCACGTTCAAATGTGCGTGCAAAGAACAAAGGAATTTCTTTGGAAATGGAACACACTGCTTCGGTAAGAGATATCGTAATATTTGGTGTTTTAATTTCTCTCCTTGCTGTAGTAATACAAGATGCTTTATCCAACTTCCCTTTTTATCTTCCCTTATCCTTAAACCGGGCCATATTGGGCCTGTATTAGAGAGAAGTTCTTCTCTCCCACGGCACTTGGGGATTTTTAGAAAGCACATCAGTAACAGCAACAAAGGAGTCTACAAACAGAGGGTTTGATTTGTAGAGGATAGTTTGCACGTGCGTTAGACATTTTGGTAATATAGGCATTTCACAGTTGCCCCCTGCAAAACGTTGTGCTTGCTGTGCAAGAAAACACATCAGTAACAGCAACAAAGGAGTCTACAAACAGAGGGTTTGATTTGTAGAGGATAGTTTGCACATGCGTTAGATATTTTGGTAATATAGGCATTTCACAGTCGCCCCCTGCAAAACATTGTGCTTGCTGTGCGAGACGTTAACTATGGCAGCGATTTTTTCATTTTACTGTCTAAAACTGAACGTGGCTTTTGAACATTTAGCTAGGGAAATTGAAACATTTATTCAAAGCACAAAATGAGTTCCAAGCATTGTTACTTTTCGCCCCTAATTTCTCCCTTGCAGTTGGATGTCCTCTTAATCATTGTGAAAATGGAGGAACTTGCATTATCTCCGCAGTTGGAAACATTTGCAAGTAAGATAACATAAGTTGTGTATGTGTAAAGACATTAATGTTGGATTGTAAATAATAGTACTTGATAAAATATCATATGTAAAGTGCGTGTAAGTACGTGCCAAGAGTGAAAGCCCAAACAATTGCAATACCAACCCTTAGACGTATGTGCGAGTCTCGTACGAGAGTTGTTATAGAGAAATAGAAGACAGAGAGATAGCGCTGTGATAGCTGTTCCTTTTTATTGTAGCATTAAGGCAATATTATTATTTTAACTATAAAACATTGCGATAAGACAAAAGTTAAAACCATCACGGTTAAAAACTCTCAAAAAACTGTAAAAATTCTATAAAAAATGACGTTGAGTAAACGTCGAAACGTCGTCGCCCCTTTTTAGAATTTTTACAGTTTTTTGAGAGTTTTTAACCGTGATGGTTTTAACTTTTGTCTTATCGCAATGTTTTATAGTTAAATTATTGACAAAGCCTATTCTTTTACATTATTATTATTATTATTTTTATTATTATTATTAATGTCTTAATAATTGTTGAAGCATGTTAACACATTTTATTAGCAGAAGGTAAGTAACAAATAGACACGAGAATCTTGCGTCATACCTTCGAAATTTTCTGTTAAATGAAAAATCCTGAAACAGACAAATCGAAGCACTCTTATTATATGGAGTTATTATATTTAACTGTGTTAGGTCTTATAAGAAGGAAAGAACGTCACTTCTTCATGTGTTGATTTGTTTAATTCAGATGTCCAAGAAGTTTCTATGGTGACCGCTGTGAAGAAGGCGGTGAACCAACCGAGACTCCAAGAGTTGGCTCAGGTGAAGTTGCTTTGTATCAGTACCGTAATGTATACACGTCTTCATGTTTGTTTACAAAGGCGCCGAGTAAGTCGCGTAAGCTATGATACCCTACAATCATAACTCTTGTAGAGGCCATGACTAGGAGCGTACAACTCCTATGCTAAACCCATGCCATGGTAGTTATACAGACGAGTCTATTTTCAGGCTTCTTTTCCCGCGAAATAGGCCAGTTCCGGTCTACATGAGCGCGCATCGGCAAGGAAAATGGCTGTTTTTCTTTTTAATCTTCAGGTGAAATGATGACGTCAGTTAAAAATTCCCTGCTTGTGATTGGTCACTGAGTGTATGTATTAGGACAACGGTTGTACACGTTTAAGTATACATCCTGGATAGTAGGAGCGCGGGAAGAAAGTGTTGAAACGTGTGCTGTGTATGCTGTTGTCTTTCGCCTTCGTGGCTGCCTTTTGTGGCTTACTTTTGCGGTTCGACACTACACTGAGGTTCCTGCGAGGGTCTGAATCTGCGTCAAATTCAAACTAAAAATAGAACGGTCTGTAAAACACCGTCACAGGAGTATGGGGTAGTCGCACGCTAGTGATGGGCTCCTGTCAATCCTTAATTTCTCCATGCCATGATCATAGTTATTTGTCGTTTTCTTAATATGACTTCTTGGTCGATACTCGTGTCCTGGTGGGTTGTCTGTTGTGACTTGAACTTTGTTTGTTGACTGTTGTCTTAATTCGAAGTTCGAGTCTGTGAGAAGCTTTGAATGTTGGTGAGGCCACTTCTGTACTTTCTTGATTGACTACATACGAATCAAAGATATCGTCTAGATACAAAATAATTAATTACTAACAATTTTTAATACTATTCAGGAAATATTTCCGTGCATGAGTCTGTTGAATGAGCCATGCAGAAAAGGATGAGCCGCGGGTGTAGTCCAAAATAAAAGTTGACTAACTAAAATGCTGTACTTCCGTAACATCTCCACCCCTTGCGCGACTTGGACACGGGTTATGTTCTAACAAGTTAACTGTAGAGTGTCTGATACCACTGCATCAGTGTTATTTGATTTAGATGAGCAATCTTCCGAAATTCTTTCCTTGTAAAATCCGTATCAGGAGCCACTTAAGTCGTTTCTCTCTCTGACCTCATTTGATGGACGCTGCCAGAATGCATCACGTTATACTTTTTTGTCAACAGATGATATGATGGTGATCCTCGTGGTGGTTCTCGCCTCAATATGTGGGATGTTATTACTTGTGTTGTTGGTCATTGTTTTTTGCTATTGTACGAGGTAAGATTATATTATGTGCTACTGAGAGACTTTGGTAATACTCAACCTGTTATCAATCAATCATTTTCCTTAAATCCATGCAATGATCTCTTCGAAACGTGGCGCATATTTTTAATGTTTTATAAGTTCCTAAGCCTCACCACACGTAGCATAAGGTTAAATAGGTCAACAAAAGCACGATACTAGTCAGCTGTTAACAATAGCTATACAACCCTTAAAACTTAAGGGAGCAGCAGTAGACACATATACACTCGGTGTGCCTGTTTTTTCTCAGTAGAAGACGCCAAGATGTAGATTCAGATTTGAACCGTTCTGCCAGATCTCAAAAGTATCGCCCGCCCAGAAAATCTGGCGTCGTACATCTTGAAACAATCGACGAGGACTTCACTGTTCCCGTGAGAAGACTTAGAGCCTTGCCTCCATCTTCCGCATCATTCCGCGAGGTCAGCAGTGGACTGGGAGCGGCTAACCGTGCAATGGAGCAACTATCTAGGATGGGTCAAAAGCAGCCCCAGTCCAGACAGCCTAGGAGACTCCGCGACAATTTGGAACCCACTTACGACAATTTCGTCTTTGACGACTTTGTTGAAAATATTGTAAGTACATAAAAAAAGTGAATTTAAGGTAACTTGGTTGCGATCAATACAAAACCTTACTGATCGGTTCGAACTGGGCTGGCAGGCTCGATATATTCAAAACGATATCAACTGGCTAAATATTGATTTTGTTGATTTTCTTTTTATTGTTATCAGACGTTATATTTTAAGATGCCGGGTCAAGTAGCTGGCTTTGCGGATGTTTGACGTCGGTCGCCTCTCTTACTGTTTCATCTTTAGTGGCTAATTCTCTTTGTGAAAAGAAGATTTTTATAAACGATGGAAATTGAAATAACCGCTTTTTACTGTTCTGGTGTTAACCCGTTTCTTCTTATTTTACTAATATAGAAGTCTTGGGAAGACTTGAGAACTTCCAGTGATACCTAACTTTTATACCTCAATTACGTAAGTAACGCTGATAAACTTTTTAACTAGTGTGCAGATGTTAGCGATAAACAACCTGAGAGCATGCTGTGTTTTGTCCACACAACTCAACCTTCATCGCCCCGATGGGGCGCATGTGTCCCAAATACGCCTGAATTACCATCAGAAACCCTTTGGGCCCTTAGCTTCTCTTCCCGGTCTCACTTAGGCTTCCAGAACGGTCTCTTCTTTTCTCGTGAGCTATTGATTCGTATATTGTTAGCTGTAGCTCACGTGTCTCTCCCCAGTTTAACTCGAAATTCTCACTCTCGTACCAGATTTTTTTTTCGTAACCCCGTTACGTTTTACGTCGCAGTGAAGTTATTAAATTGTTCACGGTTCTTATTTTGTGATATCTTTTAAACATAATTTGTCAT
>OMLO01001434.1_pt1 | contig 18349 bp, 10 predicted proteins | sample 1674811 | NCBI WGS metagenome assembly OMLO01 (sample SAMN06265003, study PRJEB25207) | coral metagenome | isolation source: Coral host | place: Mexico:La Bocana,Puerto Morelos, Mexico | collected 2008-11-13 | reverse complement strand
AGCTCCGTACTGCTAAATTACGATTCTAAATTACCAGCAGTTATACTTACATTAGTAACTTCGACCGTAAATTGCTCGTCTAAGTCTTCATCGCCTTTCAAAATGCCTAAAATTTCCTCAAAATCATCTCCCACAAGAACAGATCGTCCACACTGTCCGCCATCTTGAATGAAGTTGTGCACGGTCAGAGTCCGTGCTATTGTTTTGCCCTTTGAAGTTTGCCGGCTTTCCTAACCATTCCCCTCTACTAACTATGATAGTGCAGAGCACAATATACAGCTCTGGTACATGCATAGTAGCCACACAGGTCCTCACACCCGCCTCTCACTCTCGGTATTGATAGATTGTAACTTGATACATCCTTGATACCCAAGATGTGCGTGATTTTTTCATTGCCGGAGAAAAATGTTAAGTTAAATACCTGATGGAAAATGGAAGAGGAACGATTTGACATATTCAGAACGCGAATTTTCATTTCACTGATACACAAAAACTTATTTAATTTAAGGGTAACAGAACTACTTCAAGATTAAAGCAAGAAATAAACAAAAGCAAAATGTTTTTTCCACTCTTCATTTGAACCCTGGAAAACACACCAGTGAGATAACATTCCTAGAACTGTGCTAGGGGTAATATTCAAAATGCAGTCGCAGTAGCGTTCATCACACTACAAAGAAGGAAGTGACGTACCGAAATACAACTGCTGCCCAGTCAAAATGAGAATGTGATATCACATGGAATGTAAAAAAAAACGCTTTGCCCTGGAGACGAGAATGGAGAATTTCACGCATAAGATGGTAGAGCGCATGCGTCTGACATGTTGGGTTCCACCACAAGGAAAAGTACCAAATATTCGAGTTTGATCCCACTCTATATTAGGTGGAAGATACATTTCACGTGGATACGATACGCTAACTAATCTGTGCTTAAAGAAAATTGTATTTGTTCTAGAGAGAATAGTATCACAAGGGGAGCAAGGGATTTTCAGAGAAAGGAGCACAGCTTTTGTGATGTAATTCAAGTTAGGTAGGTGAAACACATTACGTAGTGCATACAAGTAACTGCCTCACCCCACTATCCTTGCCGTACGCAAATCCCGAGAAAAAACTTGGCGGTTGAAATTGGACATTTTTACGCAGGTATATAGTTTAAACGTGCTTAACAGCGCTTGGGCAAAAATGCAACAGTAGAAATCGACCAGAATACCGGAATATCCTTCAATCTGTTATCTCATATAATTGTCACTTCGTCTATTCATATAATCTGAATTATAACTTCATGCCATAACGCGGCCCTAGTATAAATCTTTATGATACTTTTTATAAGAAGTGAAGCACTTCAGATTGAAGCAGTGTAATGATCAAAGATTAGAAATTTTAGTCACTGTAAGACAACGAACTGAGCAGACGTTATCTTTCAAATCTGTGAAGATCAGTGATTTTTCCCCAGCGGTCGAGAGTAACCTCTCTTTTGCAGAGCAAGGTGGCAGAATTGTTCCTTGGAGCAGAACCATAATCCCAAATTAAGGACGATTGTGCTACAATAGCAAAACTTCAAGCTTATCTGATTTCTTGTTTTTAAGTTGGTTTTTAGATGTGTCTTTTCGTTTTTACTTTGCGGTGTTTTCTCAAATGTTAACCATTATAGTAAAAGAGTGAAATTCTGTTATATTTGGTTTCGTAGTCTTTTGAGGTCTGATTTTTGCGTGTTCAATTTTCTCGGCTTTCTCGTCGCGCGGCAAAAGAAAAATATTTAATTTCCGACTTTTCTTATCACATTTACACATCAAGATGAGTTCTTTTCATTGATATATTTGTTAATATTACGGGCCTAAAATAAATAAATGTCATAAACCTGATCTTGTGTCTGTGTATACTCCGCATATGATTTATTTTTGTGCTTACGCTCGCTCGGAAATATTAAAAAATAAATAAATAAGGGATGGTCGCTGGTTCGCGGGCAATGCAGGCGTCACTGGGTCGGCGGACGGGCTATGAGTCATTACGTCACACCGATATTTTCGCGTCAAAACTTATGCAAATAAAATTTGAATCTGGGCAAGCGGATGAAGTCGACCTCTCGCGACTTCGTCGCTCGTTTATTGGTTCGCTCTTAGAAGTTGAAGTCGATTATGGGCAAGTCTAGGTGACGTAATACTAAACCAAATGTAAGTTCGGTTACCTCCGGCACTCAAGGGAAAGGACTCTAATAGTTCCTATTTGCGTCAATACTCGGCATTTAGCCGCAATCATTTCGAGAGAACAGGCACGGAGGACGACCGGAAAATGATTTATAGGTATCCCTATTATAAAGAAGATAATGAAAATAAAGCAATATTTAATAAATAAAAAGCCACTAGTCATGCAGGGGCCTCTTTCCAAATTGATCATTCTTGACACCCTCTGCCAGAGCTAGTTACCTTGCATATGGTGGCTACGCTGCTTTACGAGCGGCAGTCAAACGCGGGTTCTCCTCTAAAAAATTACACGATAATAGTATTTTTCTTCGCAGCTAACAGAAATAACGACAATCCTTAAGTTGCTTCTACCTCTTCAAATACTGGGGTTTATGGTTTTAATTTGACGAAAAACAACAAATTTTGTTCAAAATAATACCACTAGTGTCCTACAGGGCGACATTTGAGGAGCAACGAAAACTTCCTCAAAATGTTTTTACAATCCATATGGTGTTTGGAATCACAAATCCTTTTCGTGAATATTTAATGTCATCTCAAGAGAGAAAAGGCATTCGATTTCAGTGCCTTTCCTGTTAACATACTTTTGAAGTCAGGAAAGCACAACTTAGGCCTTTTTGCATCCCTGTGAATAACATAGCTGCCTTGCCTGAGCTTTGTTTTGTCTATGGGCAAAGCTACGGTGTAAATCCGCGTTTATTGAAACATCAGCTTGATACATAGTTTTTTTTTCTTTTTCTCAGTTAGGCGAGGGCCAAGAAAACGCAAGGAAAATTAACTAACAATGCTTAAACAAGAGTACAGAGAATGGGAAGGAGGGGAGGAGAACTCAAAACAATTATATTTAAGTCTTTGAATCGACAGCACGTTTGTAACTCACTTTATTCCGATTTGTTTAATATAGAGGTCTCCTTTTCGATTGGTCGGAGTATCATTCAGGACTTTGTTTTCGGCCAATCACAGTTGTGCTAAGCCATTTTCCTTTTTTTATGTAGACATAATAACCTTTTGATAGATCGTCGGCTTGTAATTGATCCGCTGGCTCAGAATTTTAATTTGCACAAGTTTCGCGCGCAGATTCACGCAGATTCACGCGCGTTAACTTGGTTGCTACCACCCTTACCTTTCCTTATCCTTTACAGAGTAGTAACCATATTTGAAATGTTTCGGGTTATTCAGTTCCCAGACGCGTAGTAAAAAAAATCGTGTATTAGGTAGCTGTTCTGTCGGGCGGATCCACGAGCGTTTACCCGGTTGCTAACACCCTTGGCTGGCCTTACCCTTTCCACTCCGGTATCTCTGCCATGTTGCATGGATCCACGAGTATTGACACAGTTGCTACCACCCTTGGATTTCCTCACAGTTTCAAGTCCAGTATGAGCATATTTCTCATGTTTTTAAACTTGAGAGCCTTAAAAGGCTCTCAAGTTTCTCACCCGCGTAGTAAAAGAGGTTTTCTAATGTGCTCGAAGTAAATGTATTTTCAATTTCATTGTATGAGAGAGTTGTTCATTTCCGTGGATCCACGCGTGTTCACCGGTTGCATTCCTTTACCCTTTCCAGGCCGTAAGCTTCACATCTGCCATGTTTAAGCCTTTTGAGCCTTCACAAGTTTAGTAAAAGTGCCTATTCTTATTCTAATGCAACATTCATTCTCACTCTTTCTGTTTTACGTGGATCTTCTTGGCCTGGATCCACGCGCGATAACAAGATTGCTACCACATCCTTCAAACTGTTTGTGCCACGCGTGTAGTAAAACAAGTTTTTTCACCGTGCTCCAAGTATATCTGTTGTCATTCTTAGTGCATCAGGTAGCTGTTGTTTCGCGTAGATCATGCGTGTTCGCACGTTTCCTACAACCCCCTTTTATGGCCGGTTGCATCACGTTTGCCCTGTTTCAGGCTTTTAAGTTTTCACAAGTTTAGTAAAAGTAGCTTTCTTTGATTCTAGAGCCATATGTATTGTCACTCTGTCTCTCTATCACCCGTGTAGTAAAACAAGATTTTTGATCGCGCTACAAGTCTATAATGTCGATCTTAGTGTTTGAGGTAACTGTTTTTTCGCGTGGATCCACGCGTGTTTACCCGGTTGCTTCCACCCTTGTATTTCTTTCCCCTTTTTAGGCTGGTAGCATCATAGCTGCCCTGTTTCAGGTTTTTACGTTTTCACAAGTTAAGTAGAAGTAACTTTCTTTGATTCTAGAGCCAAATGCATTGTCATTCTGTCTCTATTACTTGGATCTTCTGCGTTGACTCGATTGCGTTAACTCGATTGCTATATCGCGTAATTTTTTTTCTGTTTTTTTTTCCCGCTAAGAGCACATTTGCATCCTTTAGGGTCACGAATTTTCACGCACGTAGTGAAACAATTTTTTTTATCGTGCTCCAAGTATATGTATAGGCAATCTCAGTGTATGAGGCAGCCCAAAGTTGTTGGGTTTCAATAGAAAAAAACACGGATATCGCCCACGTTCCGGTTACGCCAGTGTGCTTTTACATCAATTATTTAATTATTGCTTTCCGGCTATCGAGGATGGGGGAATCAATTTCGCAACTTTTTTGTATGGATCACAACATATGTCGCTCGCCTTCTTTTTTTCGCTTGTCCTCAACTCCCGATGGCCTGGATCGAATAGAACAGGCTTATATTAGATAAACTCAGTCTCCCTCCACTTTAACTCTTTGCAACAGAAGAAACAATTGGGACAAGACATAAATGCCTTATATTTTTTCCTTGTTTCTGGAACTTCTTTAAAGCGGCCATGTTTCGGGTGAAACATGTTGTGCGTTTTGGCTACGCTGTTCCGCGTCTTCCGACCTGTTCGGTTCTGTTGGCTCAAGCTCAACCAACAATACCCAACGCGTCGCAATACGTCGCAACAGCGTGACCTATCGAGCGCAGCATGCTGCGCTGAACAATGTTGTCATGTGTTGCTCTGACATGATCGCTTGGTGGGGACGTAAGGTGTAGACACGCCTGGTGCCTTGTGGAAACTAATACAGAGAATACAGCGTGCTCTTGTTAAAGGTTCAAACTTTCATTGATAATTGTCGGATAAATCTAAGTTAAGTCGCACGGTGTCTAACACAAACCATTTCAAAGTAGTAGAACACTCGCTCTACAGGTAAATGGAAAAAAATCTCGAAAATACTTTAATTTGGCTCGTGCATAAGCAAAGCAAAAGAAAAGCATCAATTCAATTGTAATCTCCAATGGTATCACAGTGACCATTCGTTGGTTTTCTTTTTGTTCTATGAGATAACGAGTGCCTATATTGTAGACTTTTTTAAAAAATTCTAACCTTCAACTAAAATCAAGGGCAAACTGCAGCTAGTATTGTATCACTCTACCAGCTCTTTATGATTAATATATTGGAAGCAAAAGACTGTGAAGCGAACCATGAGGTCCAGAAGGCCGAAAGAGTACTGTTTGCAGTTAGATATATGTATATATATTTTTCCTTTATCTATTTGTATTAATCAACTACATAACACCACAACATTAAGTTACAGTACATAACATTGAAGCACATAACATGGCATTTCCATATTTTATTAACGATTATTAAACAAGAAAAGAAAAGAAAAGAAAAGGAAACTACAGTGCATTAATTAAACTTACACTAACATTAATTGGTACACTGTACCCTACTAAAATTACATAACCTAGATGTACTTATAATACGGCACTTATGTTGCAAGAATAAAATTAAAAAAAAGTACAAACATCGCAATACATTCGATGGTGAGATGGAGAATAGAATGCATGGCTTTGCCAATATGATTTTAATTATTGGTTTTCAGTGTATCGTAAAATGCGAGGAAGCATTGTCGCAGTCGTTGATCATGATATCGCGCTTTATTCTGTCACCTTTACTATTCCATAGAAAGTTGAAGAACATGCTATTTATCTCTTCTAGAGCGCTGTGGTTTGTTGGCAAAGGCCACAAAATATAGACAAGTTGAGAGGCAATAAGGCTTTCGAGTACAGCAATTTCACCGAGTAAGGTTAGACGGCGCAATTCCCAACTTTTCACTATAGCTAGCCTCTGCAGTACTTTTTGGGTTAGTCGAAAGCCATTTTCCTAAAGCTCTAACTTTGTGTTTCACCCATTTGAAATCTTTCCGGCTATTTTAATTGGCAAAAGCGATCTTTTGACGTCATAGGATAGTCTCCTTTGCTCCACGATTGAACGTTTGGCTCAAGTAACTCTTAACGTTCTCAGTCATCCTGCTGGATCTCGTGATGGTCTTAAGTGCCCACCCTTTCACTGTTTGCTGGGTTTCTCCAGACGCAGCGGACGCATGCATCATGGAGGTGAACAAATGTTTCTACCTCTACTCTCTGATCTCCGCTAACGTCTCCTCCCTTAATCACACAGGTCACATGCCAGCTTCTGCCACGCTTGCCAAAGAAGTCATCCATCTGTTCATGAAACATCATTGGCTGGAACTTCATTGCTCAGGCCATGATCATCAACATACTTCCACTGTCTAGATTAGACAGTGGAAGTATGCTGAACCTTTCCCATCTAACTCGTGTACTCAATAAGCAATTTGTTTCATTGTATTTTGATTACTTTTCTTGTTATCAACGTTTGATTATTCTTCCTCGCCTTTCAGTCCCCTGGGTCTAAACTTAGTAGAAATACATAAAATCTAGTTTCATATCCACGGTAAAAAATTGATTTCTAGCTATTGGTTCTGATATATACATTTCCTTTAAGTAATTTACTTTGGGGTCGTTTATTGTTTGTCAAATGTGCGATTGGTGTCTAAAAACACTCTCCTAATAAGAAATTAAGACTTTGACCGGAATTGCGTAGAATGTAACTTCTCTTAAAGTGTTTCGTAGTAAAAAAGCCTCAACCTTAGTATTTTTTTCTTGATATTACTAAACTAAGAGCTGAACTTTGCAGGGATACTAAGACTTTATGATATAAAACTTGGGCATGGAAAATATACAATCTGAAAAACAAGCCATTTCCGGTTGCTTCCCATATTCTTCAAATAGGACCAAGTTGTGATAACAGCCACAAGCTAACGAAAAATTTCCATGAGCCGATGTTTTCACCCATAGAACCCTAAGGATAGGGCATTACAAAGATTGTTTTAGTTTTGTCTGAAATTAATTCTACGTTGCTGAAAGAGAGATTGAAAATGGCCAAAATTGTATTGAAAATCAGCCTCTGGGGACCCCTGAGAGGCTGATATTCAGAACTCGGCTAAAAAAAGTTCGTTGAAGCTGAAACTTTGGTATATAGCATAAGTCCACATAACGACTTTGTGTACCAATTTTCAGCGAAATCGGCCGACCTTCATTTCCAAGTCTGCCCCGGTCTCTCAGGCAGATGCCATTAATATTTTTTCCTCATTGTTTCAGCTAAAATTTCGACACAAAGAATAAAGAGGTACCGAGAAAGGGGTCAGCCTAATCCCTCTTTCAAGTTTAAAGGAATCACTAGACCAACCGTTGTTAAGATGCAGCTTTCTGTATTTTGGTAAAAAAGTTTAATCCACTGAATAGCTGATGGGCCGGAATTGAAATGCTGTAGGGTTTTATGTGAGAAGGGTCACTTTAATCCGTCAAAAGCGTTTTCAAAGTAAAGTAAAAGAAGAAGACCAGGAATGTTTTTGCTGTCGCATACTTTATAATACTATCAATAAGACGGATGTTTTCTTCAATGAATCTACCTTTTAGAAAACCAGTTTGATCATTGTCAATATGATTTGGTTGGGACAAACCGGTTTGAAATCCCCTCGGCTGCTATTTTATAACCGTAATTTTATAGAGATATCGGATGCCAGGTTTTAATAAGGTAGGGTTCAGCATCTTTCTTTGGTGTAAGTTTGATGATACCTCGTCTTTGAGTCACTGACAGTTGTCCTGTTTGGTAGACATAGATACTTTAATGACTTAAGGAAAAGTTCGGCGGTGTCGTTCCAAAAGTCCGTCAGAGCCAGGAGTCTTAATTACATTCCATATGCATCAAGGCATTCTGCTTTGGTTAGTAACCCTTTGCAGCCATCCTATTCTGTCTGGTTTAATTTTTGTCTCCATTTGCGCTTTAAAAAACACGTTATCGGCTGTCATTGTTAGAGCTGTAAACATTTTTATAAAAAGTTTCACACTCAAAATTTCTTTGTCTTGGGTGACTAGCTCAATAAAAGCTCAAAGCTCAATGAAAACAACATAAAACTGCTTTAACTATATTTTGAGACAATGAACTCGGTGCCTATGTATTGTTCTCCAAATATGCTAACGTTACCAGGTTGTTTGGGTCACTTGGGAACGTGTAGCGAGGCTACGATTTTTTTTTTTACACGATGAATCAATGATCCAGGTTGCATAAGCGCTCTACAAAATGGGCGGTCACTAAAATGCAAGCGAAAGAAAAACTTTAGAACGAAAGACCCTTACTGGAGGAGCGATGACCGAATAGTTAGAGGGTTGTATTCGGGTCTAATTCATTTGGAGTTGGAGCCCTGCCCGAAGACATTTTATTGTGTTATTGGACATTAAAATAAAATAAGCTTCCATAGTACCTCCACACGACCTGGCGTAAAATAATAACTAGGTGCCGACAAACTTTATGATGAATTGCATATTTTACTTCTGGTATTGGAGAATGCAATATTTGAGGATAACTATGTGGTCAGCTAGCATGTTATTGAAACCAAAATGCGTTCAGGGGGTATAATATACGTTGTTTCCATTAAAGCTTTATCTTATCTAAGACCTTTCCCCTCAGAGGAAAATAGTTACTAGTTATGAAACGCTTTCACGTAGTATACAGTGGGATGTCGAATGAATCACTTGTCTTTATACACATGAACCTTTAACCAAGTTGGTCCTGTTCTTGCTCGCGCTTAGTAAAGCAACCACTGACTAGCAACAATATGCCAACACTGACAAATATTGCAAACTGCGTAAACTACATTGCAAAAACTTCGCCAAACCGTGCTAAAGTACTAGGTCTCTGAAAAACTACGCTTAAGTAGTACGTTATGTTGCAAGGTATCAAATACAAAGAAGTAGAGCACTCGTCCAGCAGGAAAATAGAAAAAAAAAACAAGATCTACAAAAAGTACTCGTGACTCGTGAAAAAGCGAAACAAAACATCAAAAAACAAAAGCTATTTTAGTCTGCAATGGTACATGTATTACTGTACAATGAAGATTTGTTGGTCCTCGATGTGTCCTATGAAATCTGTACTGTCTGTATTGTAGAGCCAATACTCAATAACATATTACTAGCTATAACAGGCTAATTCTAACTTCAAACAAAACCAAGGGCAAAACTGTAGCAGTTTTCTAGGTCTTCATGATCAATATTTCCGAAGAAGCAAACTCTTTTTTTTGTTACCCATAGGGTAAGCTGACCTGATTGATATTTACAGTCATAAATTTCTTTACAATGCCAACTGTTACTAGAAAACATTCCCCTTGAATTCCATGAAGATAAAAAAGTAAACATATTGAAAACGTTTGATAAAAACAGGGTAGAATTGTTCTTTGAACAATCAAATTATGTGGGTCTCTTGGGAAAATGTAGTCAGGCTACGTCTTTTAGTTCCCTGTTTTCACATGATGACTCAATAAGTCCCAGGTCGCATGAGTTCTCTCCAGAATGGCCGATCACTAAAATGTAAGCGAACGAAAACGTTAGAACGAAGTTAAAAGGAGGTTTTTTTGAGGAGGGGGGTGTTGGGATAATAATAAATGGGGCTGGACTTGGGATTCGGGACTTGAGCCCTGGCCGGAATCATTCTGTTGTGTTTTTGGAAAATAAAACAGCCTTTCATAGGGACTCTCAATGGTCAGGCGTAAATGGATACCGGCAACGTATAAATGGGTACAGGAAAATATTTTTGTGATTATAGTATTATATACTATGGGTAACCTTATGGATAAGTTCGGGTGGTTTAACATACTTTGTTGCGATGAAAACAACAAAAAAACATAGCAGGTAACATGAATGAAGGGCATGTTTTTGGATAATCAGTCAGATATATAACACTATATATTTCCAGCATTCTTTATGCCTGTCTATATGCCCCTGTACGTACCTGGTCATAATGGACTTAATATAAGTCATATTCTTCGTACTCTGCGTCGTGGTTATTATAGCAGTCGTAATCAAAATTATCAGGGATATCATCCGCCTCTCTGTCGTTGTAATCGTTGTAGTCCTCAGGGAACTGAGAATTATCCGGATCTTCGTCATAATTATGTTCTTGATCATCGACGAAATCCTCCTCTTCTCTGTCGTAGTTATCGTTGTAATCCTCAGGGAACTGAGAATCATTCGGATCTTCGTCATAATAATGTTCTTGATCATCGACGAAATCTTCCTCTTCTCTGTCGTAGTAATCGTTGTAATCCTCAGGGAACTGAGAATCATTCGGATCTTCGTCATAATAATGTTCTTGATCATCGACGAAATCTTCCTCTTCTCTGTCGTAGTAATCGTTGTAATCCTCAGGGAACTGAGAATTATCCAGATCTTCGTAATAATCGACGATGTCATCCTCCCATTCATCATTGGATTGAATTGGCCGAGCGAAAGAAAAGAAATTTACCTTGGCCGGCAGACGCTCCCCTTTTGCATCCTATAAACAAAAACAAAAATACCGACCAACAAGATGACGATTTATTTACGTACAGTAAAATTAAGACGCAATTTCATAAAGAAACTGTAACCTACAGTTAATACCTAAAACTGATCGTGCAGATGAAATAGCTCTCTCCAATAGAAGAAGACACCTGTAATACGGTCGGTCGTGGCCGTGTTTACTTCATGTCCTTAGCTTATAGAATCGGTGGTCGTATTTGTAGCGTATGTCCAAACGCGTGCAAACAGTGTACGGAGTAGAAAGAACGATTCATTAATAAAAGTTCCAATTTTTGAGATCAAAAATAACTGGTCGTTTAAAAAACAAAGAGTTCTGATGGAGTGATCTGTAAAACGTATTGACTGGGGAGTCTCCGTAGTGAAAGGCATCTAACTGATCGATAAGAAAAATAAAAACCCTAAACCTTATCTGGACAGTAGAATGTGCATATTCCCAGTGTGCGTGCGCGACAAAAAGGTGAAATTGTACGCGCATTAAAAAATTTAGGAGACAGCTTCGTTATGTCAGTTCTCGTTGATAAGTATGAAAGAGAAAGAGAAAGAGGCGAGAGAAAAAGAACGAAAGAAAATACACTCATACTCACCAGATAATCTGTGGCAATGGTCACACTTTGAAGTCTTTTGCAAGCTTTTGATACCAAGTTGACCACCTCGTCTCTCATCACTACGCTTGTAAGGTTAAGATGCTTTAGCTTCGGGGTCTTCGAGAGATGCTGGATAAGAACATGGACTCCTCGACCAAGTGGATTTGACCCAAGAGAAAGCATCCTAAGATTTTTCAGGTACTTTAACGAGCCTGCAACTGCTGTGGCTTCGTCACAACCCATCTCGGTGTTAGTCATGTCAAGCTCATTCAGGCAAGGTGTACTCTGAAGATGATCTGCAATCTCAGTGACTGCAGTTCCTAGTGGGTTGTGTGATATATCAAGCACTTCTAATTTGGTGAGACTTCTTAAGCAGTTAGAAAGCGCCATTACTCCCTCCTTGTCCATTTGTGTTTGACTCAGTTCCAAATGGGTGAGACCACGAATACTGTTTAGAGCATCGGCCAACACAGTGATAGAGGAGCCCAACTTGTTCCGAGAAACACAAAGTACTTTCAACTCAGGAACATTACATAAAGAATTAGCAAGATCAGAGAACGCTTCCTCATCCAAATGAACATCGTTCAACTCCAAAGTTTCCAACTGCTGTATATGTTGAAGGTTCTCTGCCAAACAGCTAACGCTACTACCCAACGGGTTTTCCGATAAGTATAGTTCTTGCAAGTTACAAGCATAATGCATGACACTTGTTAGAGCAGTTAATGATTGATCGTTCAAGCTCATTCTGTGCAGTCTCAAGCGTTGAAGACATCCAGTGAAGTTCATTTCCCTCATCAAACGCTCTATCTTATGAGGCTCAAAGGATACCTGTGAACTGCGCAAAGATATCTCTTGTGGACGATCAACCAGAGGTATTACATTGGAAACAACACCAATGAATTCGTCAACTTCTATTTCGTCAATTTCAATCTTCTTTGCCAGCGAAAAGCAATGTTGACGGCTTTGGCACTTCATCTTCGAAGTGGTCTCTTCCCCATATTGCTGATCATGAGAGGTCTGAGGAAGAAGGTCTTGCGTTGGCAAAGTGAGATCATTTAGTGTGCCAACATCAATACCGGAAACCTTAGTGCAGTGAAGGAACATTCTGCCTTCCCTTCGTTTCAGAAACAAGGAGGTCAGTATTTCAAACTTCGACAGCTTTCTTACAACTTCCGAAGCCCTCCTTTCACCCGAAGCTGTTACTACTAAAGCACTAAGGTCGTCCATTATCGAGGCCATGTAATCCCGATGCTTTTGTGACTGCCGTTGTCGAAAATTGAATAGTACGTGGTATGGCAGAACTTTGGATTTGACCACGTGTTTGTCAGCTAGAAGGTGCAACATCCCGTCTGGTATTACTAAGACTCCACATGTCGACTTCAACAGTAACGGGTAGGCTTCTGCCTTTCCCAATACTGGTGTTTCAATAAAGCACTCCAAATTCAACTCCAGCAGCTTCTTGTCATCGTCGGATAAATCTTCTAAAAACAGGGTCTCACTGCTGTTCTGTTCGAAAGGACTCTGTTTCTTCCTCAATGATTCAAGATGCAGCAAGACCGCAGTCGATCCCTCAAGTGACCACTGAGAGACGAATTTCAGGACCTCAATCATCGCTACAGCTTTGTCAACGGAATCAATTGCAGTCATGCATGAAAGGCTGTCCTTCGCGGAAGGAATTAGCTTGTGAATAATAAACCAAGCTGCCAGGAACTCTTGAATGGATTTGTGAAGGAAAGCAACAACCTTCTTTGGCTTTGCACCGAAGAGCTTTACGACCTGAATTACCCCAACACGGATCAATCTGCTACTCAAAATTTCGTTGGGAAGATGTTCAAAGTTAAACTCTAGTGAGTTTGCCAATAGAGCATTAAAAGCCAGTTCTCCGACTTGAACAAGTTCAGCGCTGTAGTCGTCGATACTATTCACTGTTCCACCGCCGTCTTTTGCCGCCAGGTGATTACACAATGCTTGGATGAAGTCGCCATAGAGGTACACTCTCGATTCTGGAAGCCCTTCCCGATCCTTCTCCTTCCACACTAAACAAAGCATTAGTAGAAGAAGGGGTATTGCAGCAATTTCCTCAAGTTTATGCTGCTTAATGTAACTAAAAAACACTTCAACCTCTTGCTGATTCTCAAGAAACTTCATTGAAAACTCTTTCATCTGTGCTGTATCAAATCCTTTGATTTGAAACTGAACGTCGCTGAAGCGTTTCACTTCATCCCCTCTTATTGGTCGTGTTGTCAACACAACAATGCACTCTCTCAGTTCATTGCCCTTCCAGATGTCAAGAACTGGTGTTGATGTTCCAGTAACGTACTCGTCAAAGCCGTCCAAAAACAGCAAGACCTTATCTTTGTGTTGAAGAATGTAGCTATGGAGACTGTCAGTCAATCTTTGATCTTCAACGGGAAACACCTTGGCGGCTTTTAGCATATCATGGAACGTTTCACTGTTGCAGACATTTCGCAACGGAATCATAAGAAGTAGGTCAAACGTCTTTAGAATTTCTTTTTTGCCTCTTGCCCAATCTATGGAAATCTTCTGTGCAAAGGTAGACTTTCCAATTCCTGGACTACCGTAGACGAGAATTCGGTTTGGATTAGGCTTGCTTCTTTTACCTTTGAAAATTTCGCAGTAGTCTGCGAGTTTGTGTTGCTTCATTCCACTTGGCTTCTTATCATCTCTAAGCCAACACAACTGGGTGTAAATGTCGTCGATGTGAACGGTGTTGTCAGGGTCCCAAGGAGTGATTTTCACCTCGCTCAAGCTGTTGTACAGTGTACACAGACGACCTGAAAATTCTATGAAAGACGAAAACGAAAACGAAGAAATTTGTCTGGCACAGAGATAATTGGAACAGAGACTACGAAGGGATCATTGTTAATCTATCCTACTCTAAAGTAAGATGGTGCTAACTATTGTTCATCCTGGATGGCAGAAGCTTTTCGCGAGCAGTGCTTTAGAGACTGCCTTCAACAGCAATCACAGGGAGTATGACAAAACCTTCTGATGGAACAGGGCAGTCCTGCTTATAACCAAAGGAATCCAAATGAATGGATCAGGAAGCCGAAAAAATAACGATAATCAATCAGGGGAGTGTAAAGGGTAATTGGTTAACTCAACTAGCCGAGGTTTTAGTGGATCTTTGACGCGAAAATATACCTGTGTTCTGTTCTGCCAAATAGGATAAAAAATAAGAAAGTTAATCGATCGAAAAGGTTTCATTAAAGTTATTTTATTTTAAATTAAAATATTCAAGTTATTTTCAGGTATGGTATCCAGTTTACGCACGCATAATGTTATTACTACGCGCCTAGCTTAGATGTTTCCTTTGAAGAAGAAAATGCGTAAAATACCGCCTGGGCCGTCCACAGGAGTGAAGTTAGCATCACAAGATTTGCTTTTTATAGACCCTCTTGGGATTTAGAACACGGTCCAAAATAACTTGAGAAAGATTAACTGAGAACAAGGACTATTCGTTGTACGTTGTCATCGCCTATTTGTTGTACTCAGTTACAAAATATAAAGATACATATAATTAGTTATAATTGCATTGCTTTGGAAACACTTGCCTTCTCCCAGCAAGAATCAGTGACGTGTGATGCATCAGAAATTTAGCTGTACATTAACGAATTCCCATATGCATCTAAAGAAGGTCTATTACTAATAACTAATTACTAATTATAACTTATTTGTCACTTTCTAACCTTCAACATTAGCGTGCTCGACTGAGTCTTTTACTGGACGCATCGAAATATCCAGTTTTTCGTTCATCTTTTGTACTATACTCTTGGTTGAGTCCACTTTTCCCTCGATCTCTCTAAGCTTCTCCATCTGAATTTCTTCGTTTTCCTTCCATTCTTTCAGCAGGTCTTGGTAGTGCCGCTCTCTCTCATAGTCCATGCACTCAGTCTTTAGATTGTCGATAATTGTTTGATAACTTTGTCCCCCAAGTCTCACCAACGGCTCCTGGATGCTTACCCAGTAGGTGTTGAATGTTGCGTCGTCAAGAGACGCTCTGTTGGCATGAGCAAACACTTCATTCCTGTGGATCCTGATACGAACAATGTCAGCAACTTTCGTTGTATCTTTGGAACTTGGAGGATTTTTCCAACCAGTTGCCGGGGCAGAAAGGCCACAAATATTCCTGAGAAGGGCCACGAGGAGGGTGATGTCAAAGTCCTTGGACGACACTGTAGGCGACATGAGTGTACCCCACTGTGTCGGCGTGATGACCTTCGTCCTCTTTAAGGACCTCAAGGTCGCATTCACCGAAGCAGTTGTTAAAACGGTGTGGAGGCTTCCTGCTGGGTGTATTTTATCAAATGTTTCTCTTAATACTTGTGTCCCAACATCCACCAATAAGATACACAAACGCGCGTAATTAGTCGTCTCCTTGGTGGAAGTAAATGGTGATGCCATGATGTGGCAGTCAATAAAATCCTACAACAATTATCAAAATGATAAGTGAGATTACGACATAAGACTTTATTTAAGGGGGTTAACACTTAATAGCCAAAGGCTAATAAACTAGTGGCCCTCGGAAAATACAATTGCAAAACAATGAACAGTGAACAATCGATTGCTAAACCTAAAAGCGTTGCACTTTTTACATTTACCAGCCTATTTTCCTCAACTGTGGTAACAAGTTCGTCATTGATCAGGGGCTTTCCAGTGATCGTTAAAGCTTTGGACTTTTGACTGATTGGGAAGTTATTTGAGTCGGCCCAGTGACGTATTTCATATGCGGAGTTATTTAGTGAAAGTTTAAGTTCAGGTAAATTGGACCAGTAGAGTCTTGATCAGTATTGAATCTATCCTAGTCAAACATTGTGAATTGGTCTGTAGATTATTAGTAATTATTTCGGTGAGTCAACTTTTGGGACACGTCAGGCTTGACGATTGTTTCAAAGAGACTATTTCACTGAGTTTCTTGTGGAAAACAAATTGCTTAGAAACCAGTCATTATTTATCGGGTGGGGGGGGGCACTGTATTTAGAAAAAGTTCGGCCAAGAAATAGTGGCCCTCCCCCACAAAGGGTTTACAAAGTTCTGGCCCTCCCTTCGCCGAAATCAAAGGACTAAAGTAGTATACAATCGATTTACAAAAAAATTCCAAGCGATTCCTTTAGCCAAAGACCTTTTCCTGACAAAATCAGTAATTTAGGTATCGTCCTCTCCATGTCCTGCATGTTCTACCAGATTTGGTAGTAACCAGAATGTCACTTATTTGTACATCTTCGCTGTAGCTGTAATTGTAATTGTGGCTCCATTGTCACCATCACCATCACCATCATCACTGCCATCATCATCATCTTCTTCATTGCCATAATCTTTGTCGTCGTTGCTGGCATTGTCGCCCTCGCCGTCGTCTTCACCATTTTCACTTTCCTCTGTTGTATCTGATGTTTCATCCTCATCAGTGTCATCACCAATTTCCCCCAGCACTACATCTTCGTATTCTTCATCCGATTCGTCATCTTCGACATCATCCTTTTCACTGTTTGTTGCATCGGTGTTAAATAATGATCTCGCAATGTGGGTTGCCATTATCTCTACCTTGTCTTGTTTCAAGGTGCTCCTAGAACAGCCGATACCATGTTTGTCTCTATACATGTTTACATGAAGAAGACGATTGCAGAGTTACAGCAGTCAAAGCAGAAATCGAGGAGAGTTCGGACGATGGTTACAATTACGGTCCACATTGGGAATCCTCATTCGTCACGCAATATCTGGACCATGTTTCAGACTGACTTGTAACAGAACAAAAAGTATTTTGTATTTGTATGACAATTTTATCTTCGAAAAATATCATGTTTGTGTTCAAAAAAAGGTTGTATTGGTGACAAATCGTTTTAGCTTCAGCTGACATCTTATCATGCTTTATTTTCAAATTTATATGAACTTCAAACAATAATGTTTTTAAATGTTTCGTTATTATTTTTAAAGCAGCTACACCAGGAAGACCATGCCTTACCATAATACATGTAGTTTTATTGAAAAACTTCCACATTTTTCTATGCATCCGGTAGTAGTTACGAAATAAAGACAAATTTGAGTTCAAAGACAATTGGTAATATTTGTAACGCCAAAAAATCGTAGCCCTCCCCTCAACGGCACATTCTTGAAATGACCCTCCCCAAAGCAGAGCTTAGAAAATAGTGACCCTCCCCCCAAATATAGTGGCCCTGCCCCCAATAAATAATGACTGGTCCCTTAGATCTCTATTGTAGTGGAAATTTATAAAGAGGTTTTTTTCAAAAATCTTTACAGATTTTTTTCTTTTAACTTTATAGCATTGTTGCCATACGTGTGTTCGGTAATAGATCCCAGATGACGTCAAAATGTGGTAAGAACAAAAAAGTATGCACTATTTTGTATTCCTCCAGATGCTAGCTAATACATAGATATGTAAATAAAACGTAAAGAAAGTAAGTAGTAACCGATAGTGCTTTGTAAGGAAGGAAAAAAAACGCATTAACAGAAATTATATCACTAAAATTGAATTACATTGTATATTGGAAGGAGAGGAGAGGAGCACATCTAGATAAACAAATTTTATAAAGTTATGTATAACTTGAGATATTTAATAAAAAGAAAAAGAAAAAGAACAAGAAGAGGAAAAATGACAAAACAGCTCAGAAAATTATAAAGAGATAATGTTTTATTAGTATTGAGCAAGGTACCAGCGTAAAAGTGCTTTTCTAAACATTTTTTTAGATGGTTTGTCTCTAACGGATTGCGGAATATTATTCCAAAAGAATTTTTTTTATTATTTTATTTATTTTGCCACACAAACAATAGAATTATGAAAAATAAATAATACAAATCAATACACAAGATAATAATTAATATAGAAAGCTACAATATAATATAAGATTATTAAAGAATAGAAAACAAAATGGCGAGGGAACCTAATAAAAAACCACGGGGC
>OMLO01001433.1_pt1 | contig 18358 bp, 11 predicted proteins | sample 1674811 | NCBI WGS metagenome assembly OMLO01 (sample SAMN06265003, study PRJEB25207) | coral metagenome | isolation source: Coral host | place: Mexico:La Bocana,Puerto Morelos, Mexico | collected 2008-11-13 | reverse complement strand
TGGTCTGAATTGAGGAGATCTTCCTCGCGAGTATCGTCGTCATGAGAAATTTCTAGGTCGGCTCTAAACGACTTAAAAGCCTCTGTAATGGCATTAGCCATATTTCCAGACATTTGAACAAATCCTTCTTGAATGGCAGCTAGAAGAGCGGTCGAAGGTCCTTCACCATGTGAAGGAGAAGCGCCAATTATGGCGCCATTCTCCACAACATTGACTTCAATGTGCTCGGGCGTACCTTTAGATTTGGAGCTATCGCTAGCTTTCCTTTTATGTCCAGACGACTCCTTCTTATGGACGGAATCTTTCTCGTTGTCTGGCATTCTGACGAACCAGTTTACAGCAAATTATTGCTTATAACTGTCGTCACAACATAAAAATAACGTCTGTTCGCTATGGAAGGCGGCAATACACTGAGTTCGCGCAGGCGCAATGCTATCTCATGTGAGCCCTCAGTGCGGTGACGGAATAGAATCAGGGATTCGCGGAGCACCAGAACGTGGAGTTTTAGCAGGGAGTCAGGAGAAGGGCTCGTTTGGGAAAAAAGGCGTGCTATTTTAGATCACGAGCAGCGTAGTTCAACGTAATCAAAAAAATAACACATACTTTCAATAATATTTTGGAGAGAACGATCAACTCTTCTTACCGCTATGACAGAAATTCGTAATACGATATCCCACATCAATAGTAATACAGGGATTAGTTTCCCACTGATAGGGATAACTTTGGGAAGTGATGATCCTTGGACAGCTGAGAAGGAAATAAAATGTGTGTAAAATAGTAATCTAGAGATGATTCTATGTTTTGAAACTGTGATGTGGTAGTTAAAATCGGGGATTGGGGTCGGTTACACACTGTAAAGCACTGCGCTGCCCCACGATACGCAACGCTACCTAATATAACAGCACACTTTAGTTAACATTATTAAAACTTTTTATTATACATTGAACTCACTGAGGCCCTTTTGATTGGCCGAAGGCGTACAGTGAATTTTCGAAATCAGCGTCTGACGTTATCTAGCTGCAGATTATGCAATAATCATGTCAAGGGTACTTAAGGTCAAGGGCAATCATGTCAAGTTCGCTCGCTTTGTCTTGCAAAGCAAAGACATGACTTTTTTTCTTGTTTCGTTCAATGTATAATAAAACAATTATTAGATTCGGTCTTTGTGATATCCAGAATAATCAAGGTCTCGGTAAAGGTTATCAGCCTCAACCTTAGGTTTCGAGTGTTTACCCCTACCTCGACCTTGATTATTCCCGATATAACAAAACCCCCATCCACGAATTGTTTATAATAATGTGAGCATTAATAAAGCTGAATAAACCGTACACTATGAATATAAAACAGACAAGCAGACAATTAACTTACTCTCCTCTGGCGCATGAAGAGTTGAAATATTTTGGTCCGCTCGGTATCTTAAATTCACAACAAAGACGAAATATAACATGTGATTCAAGTTTAAAAAAAACCCCAGTTTTTTAAACAAATTAAAGTGACAAGAAATATTCCATACGTTTGAGGATAAAACTAAGCAAAATAAGTTTCAGACAATGTTTCGATGACTCCAACTAATCATCTTTTATAAGCAAAGAGAGAATAAAATTGATATCTTCATTTGATAACTTCATAAAACGTAAAATTGTTAAAGTGTAAATGATGACAATAGTTTTGCGCGTATTGAGTTAAATGGTATGTTTAAGCATAGCCTCTTCTTTCTTATAAATAGCATTTCATAAATCAGACATAAATATTATTTCAGCAATTGGCAGGCACTTAAAGAACGACCACGATCTGGAGACCATTGGCGATGTAACCAATAACTCTTCCGTTTTGAAGAAGTACAACGGAAAACTGGACTGACATTTAATTCATACCTTTACGCATATATAATAGGTTATCCATTTCCTTTTTACTTGAAAATGATAACATGGAGTCATCCAAACGTTGCGTGAAACTTCTTTCGCTTTTTTTTTTATCCTCAAATTTTGATTAAATTTAATCTCCTTTCATACGTACCTGATAAAAGGTAATGACTTGAGTATTCATTACGTGGACTCTAAATGTTCCTAGACAACATAAATATTTCAGTGCTTCAGTGCATATAAGATACAGGCTCATCTGTTAAGACTCCTTGGCTTATGGTAATTAGTTATGGTTTATGTTTTGCGAAGCAGCATATAAGTAAAAAGAGGAATTTCGGAATATATTTGCGAATGTGAATACATGTTTTTTTCTTTTCTTTTCTTTTTTTCACCCCTTTCTACTTGAAGTGAACAGCATTAGCTGTTGGTTGCTTTGTTGTATTAGATATGTTTCAGTCTCTTACAGTGCCGTAAGCCATGTTACCCTACCTTCAGTGTGTGCCAGGTTATGTATGTCCTCATCGCTTAGTTTCCGACTTGTAATGTTATTATCAGCAAAAGGTACACACAGTATTGAGTTAAAGCAGTTGTTGGCATTTGTTTGAAGATGATCGTTATTCTTGGAACTGATACTCACAACCAAAGTCCAGCCACCACCTTAATATTTCAAAAAGGCAAGTTTCAGCGTTTTTATTTGTTGGCTAAAGAACTCTTTAGTGTGTTAGGCTTTTACTCAGAGCGCCATTTTCAAAGGCACTGATTTTAAACATTCCAACATCATGGTATTTTCAGCTCTTGGAGCAGACACTTCAAAGTACTAACATATATCGATAGAGAACGAACTAAGAAAATTCGCGTGAGAATTGCGCGCGCAGGATAGTTTGATAAATGCTGATTGTGCTTTTATATACCTACCATAATTATCCATATCGCAGTAAACTTGTGCCTCTCTATTCGCAATATTTAGCCAGTAATAGCCACTTGTGGCCTGAGGTAATTCTTGGTGAATTTCTGCGCAGGACTTGAAACCACCCTTCTACCGGAAAAAAAGGAGAGATTTTACCCAAATCAATAACAATTTCAGAGATGAGTTAACAAAAAAAATATCTTTTAGGAGATGTGAAACTCTCCTAATTACATTGCATCTATTTGATTGGCATTACCACTATTCAATAAAACGTTTTCGTACGATATAGGGACATGACATCATATTCCTTATTATAACTGAAAATATAAGTTAAGCCCTTAAAAGTATTTCCCAGACGTAGATCTCAAGGAACATAATTGTATTTTTCGTTAATAGGTGCATATTTTCCTAATTTTTAATATTCGTGTGATATTAATGTGTGGAAGTATTTTTAGATGAGTGCATTTTAAGTTTCTTGAAAGACGATAAGTCAGGATTTCGCACCTTTTATTGGCTTTTTTTTTTGTTTTTTTAGAGAAAGAGGGTCTAATGTTCGTAAAGATTAGGAGTTAGCCATTTAATCAGATCACGAAATTTTAAAAACTTAAGAGACGATAACTCTATTGTGATCGCCAATCAAAATGTTTGAATTATAACAGACTTACCTTTCTGTGTTTTTCAGAAGTATCCATGTATACTGATGTTTCCCTCCGTCCATAATCCTGTGGGTGAGTATGCCTGTCCGCATCGTTCAAGTCACAAGACTTATCGCTTAACTGAAAGTTCATACTTTTACATCGCAGCTGGTATGAGCACAGCATCGCACATTCTGCAAGACTGGAGGACCTCACTGTTGCAATCAAGTGGCCAGCTAAATGATAGTCATACGTAGATCTCGTTTGTTCCTTGCAATTTTTCGTGCCATCGCTCAACTCCCCGGAACTTACGATGACCAGAATACAAAAACAATACTTTGGAAACATGACTTCATTTCTCCTAAAAGAAAATTTGTATCTAATTGATTACTTTATTTTAACACGTCGAATGAACATTCATCGTAATTACTTAAACAAAGACCAACTAGTAAGTTTGAAATCATTTGAAAAACATTCCAAAAACGGTACTCTTTACTCGGTCACAGCAAGCAAGGATTTCGGTTTGCAGAAAACTAAGACATGTCGAATATAAAAATACTAACAATTTAATAATTTAATACTTGTAATATATGCTCCTTTTAATTTTTCATTTGTTTCCATAGCTAGGTATGAATAACATATATAACACTTATAAGTTTAAGGCGCTGAAGCTAACTTCAATTTCGAAATATTCCAGAAATTTCTTGGGAAGCACCATTTTGCAAATTTTGAATTTTCCTGGTTTTTCTTTGTGGCCTTTTGTAAACTTTGTTCAATGCTTTTTACTAGATACTATACTATTTCTATCGGTAGTGATTACCTCGGAGAAATTTTTGGACCAGTGAGAAAGTCGTGAAATCCAAGATGGCGGCTCGAAAATGACAGTTCTCGAGAAATATGGACGTCCTTTCTAAATCATGAGACGTCATCAGTTAATGTACATCAGTTAAATATTTTTCATCAAGGAATAATTATCTTCAATACTTTGAGAGTAAACGCGTGAGGGTTAAAACTAACGACGGTTCGGTCGGTACAAACGGATCGGTCTGGGTAGGGTTCCAGGGTTTTGCAACGATTCTGTGACAAATTTAGAGATTACGTTAACCTGTCTCTAGCCCTCTAAAGGAAAACAATAATTTCAGTGGCGTACTCTACTTTCCAAATACGTGATTTTCTGATTCTAGAACAAAACTATATCAAAATGCAAATGTTTAGTGAAAACTAGATTTCCCCTACGTTTTTTGATCTCCCTCATTAGTCATATCATTGTCAAGTAATGTTATCGACGAAGATAATATTAGAAACTTCAACGTACGTGCTTGGTTATTTTATATAGTTCTTGACGCTTCTTGTTGAATTTTTTTCATCTTAAATTTATAATTGCCTTTTTTTGTTATTTTTACCTATACAGGGTAAGAAGTCTCACTTGCAACGCACTGAACAAAGACTAGTAATTAATCGAGGTGGAAGCAGAATGAGAATTTTCATACAGTTTTAGAAACACTCACCAAGTTCTCTTCTTGAACGAATTTGAAAATTTTTTTGTGGGCCTCTAACGATCACTTTCCGTAGTTAATAACTGTATTTACCTTTCTGCTAAGACCGTGTACGCGTTTGAATTATTAGCACACATTCTAGCTAAGACGTTAGGTAGCCTAATAGAAAGTACTTGCTCTGATTGGTTTAGTGAAAACGTTGTTTTTATAGCGCTATAGAAAGTGTTTTGTTTTCACCGCGGGATAAGCGACTGTGTGTTTAAATTTAATAATTCTCAAAACTAAGACTGAACTATTTCTAAGTTTCAAAGTTTCGTGCCGGGGGTATCATTTTATTATAACGAAACTGTACTGTTTAGCGTCTGGATAACTTGGAAGGACCCTTTCATACCTTTATTATGTCTTCTGCAAGAATTTCTACCCGTTTATTCAGAAAATAAAGACCACAAAATGTTTAATACAGCCAAATAGGAGACTTTTTTTTCTCTAGCTAATTAAATTACCGATATAATTAGCAGAGCGGTAAACGGCGTGTGGCGAAACACCTGCAGACCGTGCATTGGCTTTGTCAAACGTGCGAGACTAGTTCCTTTGTTGTTTTATGAAATAGCGAAGTTTGACAGGCACTTCAACTCTCTTTTGGATAATTTTACTTTTGTATGTGTGGTTTTGTCTTGTGCGAAGAAAAATTCACCATTTACATGGCATTTCTCCTCACACAACAAAAAGCCTAGCTTTACTATCACCTCAATGAGTTGGGAATTTTACTAGGGCGTATAAGTAGCTCTGATTGTTAAGACTTTGCATCTTCGTTCATGGAGCATCTAGCCCAAAAGGTTGCTTTTAACTTTGGCCATCTAGTAGTGTCCTTACGCTCTGTTTTGCAGTTCAAGGCAAATTATTATGAATTCCAAATTCCAAATTTCTCCCTCCCTCCCTCTCATATATCATGTATTTGAATGATTGTACTCAATCTTGTCAGCTCTCGTACGAATTGATTGAGCCACGTTCTTGTGGCTCGGAAGAAATGATAAAAAAATTGTTTGTGCAAGGAAGAATAAAGAAAACAAAAACAGAACCAACATACTATTATGGTGGTTTTCAACTGAGAATCAAGAATTATCAGGCATGCAATTACTTTGGTTTTTGTTTAATTTTGGTTCGGTCCGAGATAGGTTGAGTAGTCTAATTAGTTTGTAATTGGTTTGGTTTTGGTTTTACGACACTCAGTTGAAAACCGCTCTAATGCGGTCAACTTGAAACAAAACAAATGCAAACATGATTTCTTTGGGTCGTTTTCCAAGTACAGTCGAACCTCTCTTATAGGGACACCTAAGGGACAGAGCAAAGTGTTCGTATTAGAGAGGTGTCCGTTGTGTAGAGGTCATGAATATTACGTCACTTTAAAGGCTCCATTGAGTTCTTTAAGTCAAAACTGGCCCAAACAAGTATTTGAGGTGCATTTAAATTGTTCAATGGACAATACAAATCATTGTACTGTACAATTCCAAAAACATATGGCAAACTATAATACAGTTTCCAAACAGTAACATGATAAAATACTAACAAGTGTGGCGAACACTTATTAATCCGGGCGGAGGATCAAGCACGGAGATCACATGTGAATCATTTTCACTGGATCGCACAAACCCATTGAGCGTTTGGAGAAGTGTTCGGATCTTACAGAAATCCCAGCTCTCCGTAAAAATAGCCTTTCAAGTCAAAACGTCGAGAAGAAAAGAGGAAAACAAAACGGAAAGCAACTACAGGAGTGTGATAAAATGGCAATGGCATGTCCATATATAATTTTTATTGATTAAAAACAATTGATATTGTTATCGTATGAACAATGAGACAATTGATTACATTTTGATATGTAACGACAAACAGGAAATCGTTTTGTATAAGAACTGTCGTTATTGGAGTGTCCGCAATAAAGAGATTTCGTGTCCGTTGTCCGTATTATAGAGGGTCCGTATTATAGATGTTAATTTTACAAAGAACGTATAGGCATTTTCCGTGGACCAAGTGAACTGTCCGTATTAGAGAGGTGTTCGTAAGGAAAGGTTCGACTGTAAACACAAAACACTAAGGAAATTAATAATATAAATAGTAATACCATAAATCTTAAGAAACCGTCAAGAGACACCTCGAGTCCCTTCAGAGGACCTGCTTCTTGAAGGAATAAGGGGCGTTTTCTCAGTTTTTCTATTAGCAGGTACGGTTCCATAATTTTGATCCTAAATATTTCAGGGAATGTTTTAATTCTAGGGAATATTTTCATTGGTTAAGTGTTGATTCTCGATAGAATAAATACCACCCCCCTCCCCACGCAGGGAACAGTAGATCGTAAATAAATCGCAGATATTTTGTAGTGTCCTGTGGCATTGCCTGTCCATTAGGGTTGAACGGTTCCCTCCCTAAAGTAACTGTAAGCCCTGAAAGAATTAACATTCAGAACGTAATGGCTTTTTTTACCATTTGAACTGCAAATCAAATACTTTTTTCAGTATAAGGGGAGCTCTTTTGTGTATGTTGCAAGGAGAGCATGTACCCTGGATGTCCTTAAAATCCATAAATTAGAAGTTTCTATACTTTTTCGTGCTGAGATGATTGAGAATTGAACTGAGTGTAGCATTTTTAATAGAAAAACTAGTTCGACAAAAATGTGGACGTACTGTAAGGTATGGCGCTAGATTAACTTGCGCCTTTCAGGAATGCTTTAATTACAACTACTATTGACATAACGTTTTAGATCTATAGTCTAAAAGCCAGCTGAAAACGCATCAAATGTTTTCGGTCCACACTACGTACATCACTTCGATAATACTCGGTCAGTGAAATAACACTATTATTTTAGCATTCTCGTTTTCTAAAAGTTCCGTTTTCATAATGTTTTACGCTCACACTAAAAACAATGCCGGAGTTTTCGGTTTAAAGAGCGTTTTCGAAAAGCTTTTTTTTCGTAACGGGTTCCTGTGGACAGCAGGCCTAGCCGTAAAAATAATGTTGCATTTTGAAAATTCTCCGCCGTTGTGTGAACGCTGACTAAGAGTTATCTTGTTTTTAAGAAAATCAAATTCCCCAAAAAATCATACCTTTTTTAGGACAAAATATAACAGGTCAGTAAAAGCTACAAAACATACAGAAAGCAACTCTTATGCGAAAAATCATTTTCTTTTCTTTCTTTTTGCGTTAAAATTTAATAACGGTTTATCTTCAATGGACGGGTTTACAAGTACGCGGATTATAAAATAGGTGTTTTATTTGCCCAAAATTAGTGTGTTATATCAATATCCGTTCATGGTTTAAAAATGTGTTTTGTTTTACTCTACGTTTATCAATTAAATCAAGGGACACTAAAACTAATGTAGATTTTGGTAAAAACGGCTGAGAATTTGCTATTAATGACTCGAAAGACAGAATTTAGAATTCTCTGGGAACATTTGCTAATTAGAAATGGATTTTGAGTTTACTGTGGTCTATACACAATAAATTTTAACCTCAATGTTAGACAATATCAGAATTGCGCGAAAAAAAAACACTTCTTGAGCTGTGTCTGTTGTTTCGGTTTGGTTTAGAAATTTACAAAACAATATTGTCGTGAAAAGCTATTAATAACTTTAATCAAAATGTTAGACTCTGTATTAGCATGACAATAAGAAAGCAAGCGTAAGAAATTGGTTTCCCACGGCGTAACGTTCAAGATGGCCATGCTAATTGCAAAACAAGACAGCACGGGGTCTTGAGATCGTTGTGTTTATTGTCAGCATTTTTTGATTCATAACCACAGCTAGCGTATGATGTCAGAGCTTAGCGACTTGTAATTGACATCATCCATTTCCAACGACCTAATCTTCACGATACCCGACAGATGTGACCCTTTTTCGCCATTTCGATCAATCTCCCGAGATCTTCTTTGGTCAAAAAAATATGCATAAGCGAGTGTTTCTCCGTTTAATTTCATTCCATATGATTGCATTCTTCGAAGTTCCCGTTGGCATAAGTCAAGCCGTTTCGCCACCCAAATTTGTTACAATAGGCTGGTATCAAATTTCCTCGTTGTGTTTGATATTTTTATTTACTTCTTTTTCTCATAACTGTACTCCTCTTTGTCTGTGTAGGTGCTGTATTCTCTGACCGGCTCCAAGCAGACTACGAGGCCGCTTTTAGATTTGCCATAGACACAATAAACAAGGGCAAGTCAATGTTACCGAATACGGAACTTAGAGTGATTGTTAACAAAACTGCAACACTGGATGCTTTCAAAAACATTGAAATGGGTAAGTGGCAAATAAAGCCATCTATGACAGGAAATAGGTGAAAGTTTCTCATAATCTCTGTAGCGCTACAGTGTATTAAAGGATACCCTTCAGCTTATGTGGTAAGCAACCGTAAATATTACGAAGAAAAGAAGCTGGCAGTAGCTTGTTGCGGCAATGACCGCATGGGCAGAAACCCTGTAAACCATGGATTTTAGAGGAACAAAAGTTGCACAAATCCCTTCAGTAATTCAGAGACTTCACTGTAAAACCAAATATTTATTATTTACTTTTTCATCCAGTACAATTTGTTTTGAGAGGGTAACATTCGCTATTTCGTTTTTCACCTTGAACGTGTGGATCAAATTACATCAAGAAATCAGCGATAACGAGCTTATACATATAAATGGCTCCCCTATAGCTTCAAATGTCCCCTAGCAAGAAAATTTGCATTCTTGTTTTGTTGGTGTGTGGTATGAAGGACGAAAGCATTGTGATAATATCAATAAGTACGTGTGTATGCTTGAATTAATGTCTGGCTTGATCTTTGTCCAAAAAAATCAAAGTTCTCGTGTGCTGACTTAATTAATGCAGCTACAGAACTGCTCTTGTCCAGAGAACGCTGGTGATCGAGGGAAACAAAATTCGTAAGGAATAGCTGTGAATTTGGTTTTAGGTCAAAATTTTATTTGCAAGTTTCCAACAAATGAGCATTCTTCGCATGCTGTAGCTTTCTACCTCTTCTTTTTATCGTTCCTAAGCTAAGCTGCGTCCACCTACCCAATCCTTTACATGTACGTATACACGTACAGTAACCCCTTTCGGTGCTTTGGATCCACGAAGCTTGGCAAAATAATTGAAAGGGAACCGCAAGGAAACTTTCCATAGAACAGCACGTCCCAAGGTTAATCAATCGTATTAGTCGCCAGACCAATCTTAATTAAATTCTGTTAACAGGTTAGGGGCTTGAATGCTTCTTATGCTGTGAAATTTTAAGGAAAATTGATATTTAATTAGTTTTATCTTTTTGCGGCAAGGAGTTGTAAAGTTGTAATGAAATATTTTAACGCCTCAACATAACTAATGTTAAATGGTCTTAAAATAAAAGAGAGAGATAGAATTTTAGAATAATGACTTCATGCTTATACCCGTAAAAGAGACTTGATAACAAGCCTCTTTTATCATTAGGGGCTTTGGAGTCATATATCACACTGTTTTCTGTCTTCAGTAAGGTCAGAAAAATGGCTCATTATCAACTTGAGGAGGGTTGAGTTGCATATTACACATAAATTGAAGTTGAACCATTGCGTTGTTGCAAGTATACAGCTTTAATTGTAGATTTCGGTGCAGAAACCAAAATTTTCTATCTAAAACCTCTTCTCATTACAGTCCAGTACCTAATGCAAAGAGGAGTGGTGGCTATAGTTGGACCGATGACTTCGACAGGAGTAAAGTTTACCCAGCCCTACTGCGCAGGTTTCCACATTCCACAGCTTGCTCCAGTGGCAACGGATCCAACCTTCTCGTTCACATCAGCTAATTTTCCCTACCTTGTTCGCCTGAGTCCGAGTGATACCATTCAGTGTCAGGCATTGGCAGGACTGATATCACACTATAACTGGACGCAGTTTGCCCTCTTAACGTCTAAAGATGATTATGGTTTGTGCTCGTTCCTTTTCGTTAACCATCTCAATTCTCCTTGCATATCACGGATCTAGTTAACAATTTGGCGAATTGTGGCACATTGGAGACCCGTTTATATGGTCACCAACGTATTAACGAGTGACGTCTTAGCAGATTCTTTAAAATTGCTCTTCCAAACAACTGCTCTTCATAATCCTGCAGAATACATATCAATCATCAGTGTATACAGTGTATACAATATTAAAAAAATGGAAATATTAGCGTATCGGGTTTAAGTGGGCGAGTTCAGTTATAAAGGACTATCCAGATTGGGATTTCAGATTTCAGAATTCGTTGGCCGTATTAACGGAGTAACCCCATAAACAGGATTTTCTTATAAGAAAGTGTATGACCGTTTCGCCGGAACAAAAGGGATGGCCGTAATGACCAGGTCACCGTAGGTAAGCATAAGGCAGGCTTCCATTTCTGACAGGTTTGTCTGGCAAGAATAGGTGTGGAATGCAGTTCCGTTGAGATTTGCGACGCCTATCCCTGAAATAAATCTAACTTGTGTTTGAAATTTCAGCCATCTAAACAGAAGGCAGTTAATTCTTGTCTGTTCCTTTTGTTTCCTAAATTATTCAGTACAGTCTCTTCTAACAGGCGATCTACCCACGTTTCTTAGGTATAAATGGCCTGTTGGCTTTAAAAGACATAGCAAATCAGAAAGGATGGAAAATCACTGCAAACGAGCACTTCGATCCCGTGAGTGACTTCAGCACTCTTAACGTGAATTCCCAGCTGGAAAATATTCAAAAAACGCGCACTCGAATCGTTGTGTTAAACACACTTGCAAGATACACAGTTGTTATATTAACTCAAGCATTGCAGGTGGGAATGGTAAAGGACTGGGTCTGGATTGTGACTGATGGATCTAGCAATACAGTAAGTTCATTTTAGTTCAAACGATCAGTGAAATTTTACAACTTCCCTTAGAAGTAATTAACAAAAATGGCTAATGATTAGTATATGTAAGAATGTTTTCGCCGAGGTTCTCGCCTTGTTTCAAAATCCATTTCTAATGTTAAGAAACTATCCAAAATACCTTTAGTAGAATGTGTTGCGTGCGCTTCCTGGAATCCGCGAATACTACTTGGGACTTTCTGTTACCTTTTCTTATAGGACTGGAAATTGATCCCAGGAGACTATCCACTTCATGAGTTTTACGGCGTGATTGGTACACGGCCATCATTCGGAACTGGTAAACTCTACCCAGACTTCAACAACGAATGGAATGCAAAAGGCCAAGATAGAGTCAGTGTAAGTACTTGATTATGAAAACGAAAATCTTAACATCGCAAAGAATGTTCCAAAACGTATACAACAACGTTTAAGAGCGAATTTCAATTGGTTTTGGTTTTGGGTTTACTATTGTTTGAGATTGATTGACTTGGTTTTTGGGTTTTACCACACTCAATTGAAAAGCGCTCCAGTGGATTCTTTATAACATAATTGCATTTATTCAAAAGACGCCTGGAGGCAAGAGCTACGATGCTGCACTTGTCGTGGCAACCGCTTTGGACCAGATGATCAAAGATGGACTTGATGTGAAGGAGACCTCACTTCAGTTCGATTTTGGTGGACAAATTACTACTAAAGCCTGGCCACCTGGTCAAAAGCTAATGGAGTACATTAAAAATGTGAGTAAACTTTGTAAATATAAGGTATTCATATGCACATTGCATTTCAGAATCGTCACGATTTATAAGTTTTATTGTGTCGCAGGACGGGATCCGTCACAGGACCTTTCAAAGCGCAAACAGTTTATCCTCTTGGCATTCAGGTTTGGGTCAAGCGAAAATCTCTCAGTATACTGAGAACCACGCAGGAACGAAAAACATAAATCTTATAACCTGTATTCTAATGTTGTTTTGTTTGTACCTTTCGTTTATCGCAAAAAAATTAACTATACTGAGTTATCCATTTCGTTTCCAATACATGAATATTTGAACTATAAGAGTTTTGACTATGAGGCTTGCTAGCACAACATAATTCAAAACATTTTCTATATGGTGTAATGTGTTGGTCTTAGGTCTCGATTGATGGTCTGATGTCAGCCCTGTCCTTTGATGAAAGTGGTTCTCCCGGCTATGCTGAATATGATATCGTTAACTTGGGAAGAACGGGCTTTATTCAGGTTAGTCAAAACGTTGTTTAGCCTTTGTAAACGGAATCAGAGGGTTTTAAGGATTTATGATATATAATGCCAGGTTGAGATTTTATTGAGATATACCCGTTTACAACAAAGTTCTAAAGGGTTACACTGTTAACTACTTAATACCGTCAAAATTAGTTTTACAATAGCACTAAACATATTTACCCAGGTCGGTTATTGGAACTCGAGAGATGGCGTAGTGATGGATCCTCGGCAGCCTGTCATCTGGCTTTCAGGTTCTGTTAATGTTCCCAAGGATACATCAACACTTGTTGAGAACACGACAATAAGAGTCGTGACTGTCATAGTAAGTATGAAAACTTGTCGTGCTTGGAAATTTTATCGAATTTTACAAACTCTTTCGCATGAAATATTGGCCCATTCTCTCTATGAGATGCGCTTTCAGGGAATCTAGGTAGCTGTATTTATCATCTTCACTGGATATTTATTTTGATGAGTACATGAACCACGATTCCCTACAGGCAAGTATCACAGAGGGAATTGATCATAGCGTAATGAGGGACGGAGTCACTTATGGCTTATTTGCTTTTATGTAGGAAAAGCCGTTCGTGTTCGTTAAGAAATCCAAGACAGGCCAAAAAGTTTACACGGGTTTATGTATCGACTTGTTGGACAAACTACAGGAGGAGATGAAATTTAGGTACACGATTGAAGAGTCTCCTGGCAATGTGTACGGAGCACCCGATGTGTTCACTGGGGAATGGAATGGAATGGTTCGTTATCTCATCGATAATGTAGGTTTGACATTTTCCTCTGTAGATCTATCATTAAATTTTTTTTATGTGTTACAGTGTATGTTGTACCTGTATGTGAGACCATCTGTTATATTTCTCAAGAGAGATACTGACTAGACATCTTTTTTTCAATGTAATGAAGTTCCAATTCTCCAAAGAACATGTTCCCGAAGACAGCTGGACAGTTAAATGTTAAGCACGCCAAGCTAGATTCTAATGGTTTGTGTGGTCCTTTATCGCTGATGTCAATATTCAAGCGAAGAAATGTCTTACTCTTTATAACAGCACAGTGCACCGGCACGCGGTTCTTTTTTTGTGCTCTTCAGCACCAGGATTAATATTTTGCCCTTTACAACAGGAATGCAGCCAGTATGGAAGTAATTTCTTTCGTATTCATACCACTTTGGCCTAGTGTGGGTCCAGCCAAAGTCAGCGTCTTTGAGTTTTAGTTATAAAACTTGCTTTTTAGAACATTGGGTGAAGTCGAGCTGTACTCAAATTGCCAGTGAAAAGTGCTGAAAATCCTTAACTATTGAACGTTTATTTCAGAAAGCTGATCTCGTAATTGGTCCATTCACAATCAGCTCAAGCAGACAAACAGTCATCGATTTCACTCAACCCTACATGGACGTTGGCTTGTCGATAATAATGAAAAAAGAAGAAGACAGCAAATATAAGGTGTTTTCTTTCCTTCGGCCATTTGACTTCAATCTCTGGCTGGCCATAGTATCGACAACGTTAGGTGTTGGCGTATTTCTTTGGCTCCACAGTACGTTTAGTCCTTACGGATATCACGGAAGAGTCGCACAGGCCAGGGACAAAAGGACTGTCACCAAAGATGAAATCAAAACCAAGAATCACTTGCGGTTTTTTAACGCCATTTGGTCTTCCTTCGCGTATTACGTCAGTCAAGGCCCGGATGTTTTACATCCTATATCACTGTCGGGCAGAATTGCTGTGGGGGTATGGTGGTTTGCTGTGTTGATCATTGGTAAGAGAATGAAAGGAAGTCTTACATAATGATAGCGTAGGGTGAAGGTAATGCCTATACTCGGTTCTTGGTGAGCCAAACCCACCAGATTTGTGACGCAGCTTAAGGTACCGGCACTCTCAATGGCCGAGATGCCAGTAAGTTGCAGTACCTCATCAGGTTTCCTAGAGGTACATATTTACATGTTTGTGGAGAGAGGCCCTATTTAGAATTGACTATCTATCTAGGAATACAGTTAAGAGTGACCCTACAGTAGGTCTCGATGTCTGACCACTCGATCGCGTCTTCTTATTCGATATACTTTCATTATTCCTGGATATTCCAAATTAATATAATCTGGTTATATCAACGAAGTTGAAAATGTAAATTGGCCACCGTAACGAGTTATTAAAGCTGACGTTTCGAGCGTTAGCCCTTCGTCAGAGCGAAAGACTCGTTACGGTGGCCAATTTACATTTTCAACTTAGTTGAAGTAACCAAATTACCTTGTTACCCCCACCGACGCAGCACCATAGTTTCTTTAGAAACTCTCACCCTTTATTCCAAATTAATAGATTTACTCACAAACTCACATGTAATTCACTACCATTGCGGAATTATGCTTGTTAGTCGAGAACATTTATAGCATTTGCTGAAGTTCCAGTACTAACTTTGTGTCGTCAGATACTAGGGCATTGTGTCCATAACCCTATTAACCTTTAAGGATTTTATAACACAGTAATTAAAAACTGCACCTTTAATTATAGGAGCCACTTATACAGCAAATCTCGCATCCTTCTTAATCGTCCAACGGTTTCAAACGCCTGTGCAGTCCGTGGAGGATTTAGCTCGTCAAACCAAGATCGAGTACGGAATCCCCGGAGAAGGGCAAACACAAACATACTTCCAGATGTCAACTATTCCAACCTACGTAACAATGTGGGAGTTCATGAAGTCCAGTGGTAACATTCTTAAGAATTCCACCGAGGGAATCAGAAAAGTACGCGAGGGAAACTTCGCCTTTATATTTGATTCCGCAGTGCTTGAATACCACGTTCATCAGCCACCATGCGATACACTTTACACAGTGGGAAGGTACCGTTAAATTTAAATAAAACGTACTAAGCTAACCTACAAACAGGCGTCCATTGCTCGTTTATTAAAGTGACTCCATGCATTATCCCTAGTCAAAAATCCCAGCATATATATTTACATGCAACAAGTTGATCAAGAATATAACTTTCAAGCCCTGTCTTTTTCTAGGATTCTTTTATCAAATTGGTTGTTAATAATTATTACTAACCATGGAGTTTAATATGCATTATTTTGTTCTCCTCAGGGTATTTGGCAAGTTTGGTTACGGCTTTGGTCTTCAGAAGAATTCACCGTTCACGCATCTTTTTAGTATCAATGTGCTGGAACTCAGACAGAAGGGGTACATGGAGACAATGAAAAGCAAATGGCTGACTGGGACGTGCGAGAACGACGAAACAGACCCTCGTAAGTTTAGTTTGCTGGATTTGAAAATCATTACTTCCAAGGACCTTTTGCTTTTATAGCTGTTGAGTTATTTTGTGCTTGTAGGGAAAATATGAAAAAAAACTACTTCAAATGTCGCATTTCAAAACCATGTGTCTGAAAAAAAGGTAGTTTATGATTTATAAAGTATTTTTTTTCATATTAAAACTTAGACGCCACTTATGCAAAGTTCCTATAGTCTCACATGAATGGAGCATGCTTTTGCTTTACCTTTTTTTTATTCATACAATTCTCACTTTTGTTTCCATACTCGAAGATCTTTTAAAACTTTCTTCCTTTTTTCCCCGCTCAGAAGCCTCCTCATCAATAAATACATCAGGAGATGTGCTGACGTTCACTGACCTGTCAGGTGTATTTTACTGTGTGTTGTTTGGTATGATTAGCAGCTTGCTCGTGTTACTCGTGGAACTGTTGATTGAGGCCCACAAGGATACAAAGCGAAACAATAAAGAGGTAGTATAATGAGCGTCCAGTACTACGGACAGGCTTGAAAGCTATTATAATAAAACGAATGGCTATGGCAAATAGGACTATAGCCTTGGTTCTGGCCTAAAATGACCACGTGCGTAAAAATGACCATGCTAAACAAATCTGGTTCATTGATGTCAGGTTGATGTTGTGAAATCCTTCTCATGGGCTGGTTAGTTTGAAGTTGAATCGGATCATTTTATCTTTAGTCCGTGGTAGTTAGCAGAAGCTTGATCGGCATTTATCATAGGAAACAGTGAGTCAAAGTTACCGTACTGAGACAACTTCGCTATTTAAATTATAATTTCACCATAAACACTTCTCACTTATCGTGGTAGAGAGAGAGAAAGATGTTTCGAACTGAAGTAGAAGAAGAGAGGATTGATTCTTCGTTAAAAAATCTATGGTTTGGCCTATTCCCTTCAGGTTTGCCTCCCAATTTCAAAAATGACATTAGAAATTTAAAAAAATATATCTACCGAAATTGCTATTTCGCGTCACTGTTCAATAATCATCATGTCAGTCGTAAAAAAGTAGATGTTGATAGGCACTGTTAAGAGTAAGAGCAAATATATTTTCTTTTTTGCAGGCTCGGGTTGAAGCACTGAAGAGGCGTGTTTTGACATCCTGGAGAACATACAAAGGACCAAGTCGCCCTGCTCCATCATCGGTCCAACCGAACGCAAATGGTCCTCAAACGAGTAAGAATTCAAATTTGCCACCTGAGGTGAATTTCAATGAAGAACTGTGTGTCGAAGACCTGGAGAAGAGCAAAAGTAGTGAGCTGAATGGTTTCGTCAATAAATGGAAAGAGAAAGCATTGCATTCTGAGCAGGGCACAACAGGGTACAGAAGAAGCTCAATGGTGTAATATAACTTACTTCGTCATTTTGAAAAAAAAAAAATCGTATTTGGGTCGGTGGTGATTGGCCAACCTTGACAACGAAAACACCAATAGAAAATCTTGAAAACACGAATTGTTTGGAGAGGTAGCTGTTCCTCACTGTAAACAGTGTTAATGTTAGTTGTATAAATACCCAAATGGGTCCAAATTCACCTCATTATCAATTTCTGATCAATTTCAGATAATGAATATTGAAGTTTTGGAGAGAGGTTAAGGAATTACACTGTTTTTTTTTTTCTTTCCTGGCTTTTTTAGAGTTTTCAGGTTTGAAGTTTCATCTCAGTACACTAAACATAAGTCGAAACGCCACCATTTACCAATAGCTTCGTTTATTTTTCTTGAGTCATCTCTGTGACTGTTTAAAGCTTCTTTTCTACTTAATGATTATTATAAATCAAATAGACAGGAGTGGAAAATGTAATACAGTTGAATCCCGCTAATTCCAACCCTCGGACTGAGAAACGAAAAACCCACACAGTTGAATCCCGCCATTTCGAATCCTCAGGGGAAATGAAAAATAGTTCGAAATAAGCGATAGTAAATGACTAAAATGCAAATCCAAGGGAAATGATGTTAAGTTCGAAATAACGGAGAATTTGAAACAAACGGGGTCCAACTGTATTATAAAATTTATACTACAGACTCAGAAATTTCTGAAATGTGATTGGCTAAGACCAGTAGTATTTAAGCCAAATTTGAAATACTTACATGTAAAAATTACA
>OMLO01001432.1_pt1 | contig 18358 bp, 11 predicted proteins | sample 1674811 | NCBI WGS metagenome assembly OMLO01 (sample SAMN06265003, study PRJEB25207) | coral metagenome | isolation source: Coral host | place: Mexico:La Bocana,Puerto Morelos, Mexico | collected 2008-11-13 | reverse complement strand
GAGCCATTTTATAGTAAGCCCAGGCACGGATATTTCGTCAACTAATAAACCAAACTAATTTTTAGGATCGCTAACTGATAATTATTCCACGAGTTTGACCATAGGTATTCTTTGATTAAACATATGTTTAAGATGTTTGCCTCATATTTCTGCCATGATATTCGCAATCGTTTTCAATTTTCTTATTTTTTGTTGTCAGATATTGCGTCCAACATTTCCAGGAATGATGCGCTACATTGCCAAGAACATATTCAATCTGGTAATATTTCCTCGATGTGTATTATTTGTTATTTATTTGTGACTTGCTTCTTAAGAGAGAGGTTTGATGAGGCTGGTTACAATTTGATTTAAGGTTACTGTATACTGTATCTCGTTTCCAGGCGATTTTAGCGCGTCCGATTTAAACTGTAGATACCTAAACCACTTTATCAAATAAAAGCTTATGGAGCTGGCTATCAAACTATTGTTTCGAATTTTTTTAATGGGAGCGTTGGAATCACCTTTGAAAACTTCAAGTCGAAGGGAATCTAGTTTTTTGCCTATTTAACTTATTTAACTGTATGTATCGTCTTACCACATGCAATTGCAACTACACCGGGTTATACGGTAACTTAAAAGAAATAATAATAGTAATAATAATAAAAAAAACAAACAAGAAAAAGCAACATTTGAAGTTTTATCAAGGCAAGGTCGAGGCTTCCACCACTATTACTGGTCTTTTTTAGAAAGAAATTATTCATCGTACAGCGTAGTTCTCTGTACTGCAATGAATATGTTGCTCATTATTATCCCTCCCCTCCCTGAAGGAAGTGCAGGAGTAGTGACTAAGGGGAGGGATAAGCTAGGTCTTAAACACTCCCTCCCGCTCGTACCCAGGGCTTGACCTACCTCTGTGCAGTGTAATATTACTGTGTCTTGAGTGTTTACAAGTTTACAGTTTGCCGTTTCTCGACAAGTGACAGATGTCGGCTATTTTCTGTTGCGCAGTTAGATGATAAAGTTTACACCATTAAACTACTATTTATTAAACTGTTATTTTTTACTTTTTTCAAGGTTTTCTTTGTCAATCCGTTGGACCTCAAAAGCATCGAACTGCTTAACATTGCAAACGAATTGCTACACAATTCATTTCCAGTTAGGTATGACAGTTTAATATTTCGTTTCTTGTGAAAAGAACTTACAAAGGAGCTGTTACACTCTGGCGGTTCCGTGGTTTATGCGAATTTCGGCTGCCGGTTTACTGGTACATTCACATTTATCTGGTGGTTTACGGTCAAGAAAAAATCGTGTAGTTCCAGGTAATCGCAAATTTGTCTCGCAGTTTTTGCAGCGCTTTATCTTGCTTAAAACTCCCCCCTTAAAATAAGATCGCCTCTCAGGGCTAGAAACAATTTATTCTGTTCTTATGACCTTGTTAGTGGTCTTTGTGAGGAGAAATACGATTATTGAGCTGACATATCGTAAAAAAATTTGTTACTTACTGTTACAAGGTCGGTTATGACGATAATCGTCCTACTAATAGAACGGTTTTAGTTTTCAAGAGAAAACTAAAGCGGTCCGGTGGTTTCGAAGGAACAAAATATGACCGTCGCTTTGCGGAATGTGCGCCACTCTGTAATAGCTGGTCCCTCCTTACTAGTATTTGTATTATTGAATTGGATGCAGATTTCCTGAAGTTCCCCATTATTAATAAAACTCTCTATTATGTGCTTCCCGTTTTCGTGTTTTTACGCGGAATGTTATTTTATGGAAGCGTCCCTAAATGATTGTTCATGTCGCCAGGATCGGCTTATCATTGGTTGCCAATGCTCCTCTGAATGCTGAAGTCGATGCTAAGACTGATGCCGCTGTTGGAATAGCCCGAGCATTCAGCTTCATTTCATCTGACAAAGACACTCGGCAGGCATTTGATTGGCTCATTAAGGTTAGCGATGCTATGGGTGCATTTCATCTGTATGAACTGTTACGGAGCAGCCTTTTTTTTTTACAAAGTCGTGCTTTCTTGCTTATTTGTTCTTCTGAATTCATAGGTTACAGTTTCGTACGTCACCCAAAAGTAAAATCGTTTTTGTCTTAGCTTTACGACAGGCTGCCTGAAGGTGAACTTCCATCCGCAAAGGACGTCGTGGAGTCATTTACGTCTTCCTTTGGCAGGGATGATGTGGAAGAAGTGTTTGGAGAGGATTCTGAATACGATGAGGATCGAAAGGTACTTTGATGTTAACTGGGATTTTTTAGATGGTTTATACCTCGCTCCTTTGCGGACGCTGAGTACAATGTTCGTACAAGGAACAACGTGCCCGCGGTTTAATGCCGCCTTCGTCGTTGTTGTTTTATTTTCCATCTCTTTCTATGGCCATGGCGTCTCCAACGTTTATATAAATCGTTACTCCTGTTTTTTTTCTTCATCGGAGAGAAGGTTTGTTTAATCTGAAAGAATTGTTTTTTTTTTTACAATATTCGTCTCCAAAGCCTCACTTCAGCTTAGTACCTATATCAATTACTGGATGAGGTTTAGCCTTGTCAGTGGCGAGCGGATCAATCGAGACACTTGCAAATCACGATATTTGCGATGACTGAGTTCAATAATTGCTTTATCAATCGATTACCAAGTTTGTCATCGAGTTGAAATCATCCCTGGCATCTCACGGGAGCGAGCCACCAATTTTTACGTGAGAGCGCGGCTACAGCTACTCATAAGCAGAATAATATTTGCATTTAGACGATACTACGCATATTGTTTTGGCAGTTATTTGCAGGTCAGGTGGTGGGCTCTCGGCCAATGAAACGGAAGAAGATGCATCGAAGATAATATGTAATAGGGCGACCTATGTGATAACTTTTTTTGGTTTGGTACCTGATGAGCTCTGTTCTTCAAAGAGGCAGAAGAACAGTCTCTTGTGGTTAAACTCGTGGCTACATAGCGAACGAAGCATGATTTCTGGGCATTATTTCATTTAGACTGACATAAACTAGAAATGCATTCCAACGTTTTTCAACAGTTTTAGCCCTTATAGTGATATTGCTGTTAATTCTGTAAAGAATTATTTACTGCTGATAACAGAAATAATATTGGTAAACAACGATCGAAAATGATCTTCCGATGAAAACTTTGTAATGTCTATCCTAGTACTGTTTGTTGGTAGTCAATAACTCCCTTATTTAACTTTCAGTCTTCACAGCGTTTCTTTGACAAAACAGGATTTCATGAATTGCCTCAAGTTATCCTTAATGGAGTGCCAATAGATAGCGAGGAAGTAAGTGAATTGCAACACATTTTATTGCACGGTTGATAACAGCTGTATTGGTTAGATATCTGCTTACCGTTATCGTTTGTTTCTTTATTTGCTAGTTTGATAATTTAGATGAAGCTCTTGTACGAGAGGTGATGATGCAAACAGGACCAATACAGCATGCGGTGTTTTCGGTAAGATGGTCAGTGGTAAAGGTGCTACGTGCTACATTTTTTTAAGGTAATTTGGTTATATCAACTAAATTGAAAATGTAAATTGACCACCGTAACGAGTTATGAAGCTGACGTTTCGAGCGTTAGCCCTTCGTCAGAGCGAAATATCGTTAGCCCTTCGCTCTGACGAAGGGCTAACGCTAAACGTCAGCTTTATAACTCCTTACGGTGGCCAATTTACATTTTCAACTTAGTTGATATAACCAAATTACCTTGTTACCCCCACCGACGCAGCACCACAGTTTCTTTAGAACCTTTCACCCTTTATTCATTCAGTTTTTTTAAGTTCGTCGATTGCAATCCGTGTTAATCTTCTCTGTCCTTAACCATCCTTTTTCCTTTGTCGTTTTTTTATTATCTCTTTGGTACTTTTCTATCTTAGTAAACTATTATTTTAGGTTTCGTTCCATTTTAGGGGTAATTTTGGACGTGGCTAAAATAAATCAAAACAACCTGCCTGAGCTCCTTTAGATTGTAATAGCGAATTACATGTGCATACGTACATAAACAGTAGTACCTAACGTGTGGTATTTCCCCTTTGTATTGGAAATCCAAAATGCCTCCAAAAGTCAAGTTAACTATTTCAAAATGTAGACACAACTTTCGAAGTTAAAAGTTTCAAATATCACAGTGAAACTCGTGAGTTAAATGCGTGTATTATGTGGAATTGATTGTGATATTTCTCAAGCAATTTGGAATGGAACAAGGATTTGTCAGTTTTTTCAAGGATAAATCTTTGAATAATGCATTTAATTTGCTTATTTTTCTACAAAAGTGTGCAAAATTACTTGATGACCGTAACTAAACTAAGTTTTCTATCTTGATGCTATTAAGGTAATGTTTTCACTAATCATAAGTGTGTGGTGGTAAAAATTGTATTTATTTATTTTCTCATTTTTTTATTTATTTTTTGACTTGGGTATTTTTATTCGTAGGGCGCCATATATCGTTACTCCAGTGTGTACGAGTACATCATGAGTCAACCGAACGTAGTCCCCAGAGTGAACAGCATGATTCAGTCCATGGAGAGACCTTATATTGACTTGACAGACACCCATCAGTCACCTGGCGCAGGTACTCGCATTGCGGTTTACTTACGCTGTTACAGGTTCTCGGTCAGCGGGCACGATCGAAAAGCAAGCGAATGTTAAAAAAACCGAGGTGACTCAGAGCCTGGAGCAGGCAAAGTTTGCGCGCTGTAGTATTTTTGAATCAAATTAGTATGACTTTATAAAAACTGAACAACGATAATTCAGTATTTTCCCTCCTTTTTTAAGGACGAAATGCAAACTTCCTTTACTTATTCAGGATAGGGTTTTGAAAACATCTATGCAAGCAGTGTGGTAGCATTATCCCAGGGGGGACTGCTACAATATCCTAATAAGAACTTTGAGAAAGACAGCATTTAAAGTGTAAGACTTCTATATAGAGACTAACTCTCTTATACCCCATTCACACCGAGGCTAAAACACGTTTAAAGTCAGTTTAGTTAAACAGGGTTTAAAATTGTTTTCCTCACAGAAGTTGTTAACTGATGTTTGTCGACCACAAATGTAGCACAGTGAAAGCACAAGTTAATGCTTACTGGAACCCTGTGTAAAATTAAGTCTTGGTTTTCTGTGGCTAATTTTCATTTTGTTAAACCTGGTTTAGCTAAACATGTTTTGTTGGTGTGAATGGGGTATTAGACCGAGTTCACACTGACGACATAAACAACTTAAACAAAACGACATAAAAAAGACGTTTCATCGTTTGTTTTGCAGTGGGAACATCCTGACATAACGACATAATTGCACCACAACAGCATGAACATTAACGACATTATGTCTTCCTTGTATCTTTATGCCGATGTTCACATTGTGACATAAGCTGTTATGTCGTTGTCATTATGCAGCCTAGTTCCAAAGTTTTTTTTTTCCTGAGAAAGAGGTTGGTCATTATGTCGTTACGTCGATTATGTTTCTAGTGTGAACAAGGTCATTATCTCTCCGGAAACCAGGACACTGCAGTTGTCACAGTTTTGATAACTTTGTGTTGTTTTTTCCTTGTTTGTTAGATGTGGAGATAAGCGATCCTGAAGCATTTGCTGTGCTTGGCAGTTCTCAAATGGCATCAGTAATAGGGAAGAATTTGAAATACTTTGCAAAGCAAGGAGGTAAATGATAATTAAGGGGTTTTAACGAGACTTACCTGGCTCTTGAAGTTTGCTTGGAATTTTAAGGCATGCTTTTAAAACAGACGACACAACTGCGACAAATAGACATAATATGGATGAAAACCCCAGAGAACTGAAAGAAGAAGAAGAAGAAATAACAGAGAAAAGAAGGCGGCGCAAAACTTATAGACGTCTGTTAATTTACTTATGATAACTCTCAATAAATGATTGATTCATGCTTAACGTGAGCATATCGAGTTATGGACGAACCCGGGAAGTTTGGAAAGCACGAGAGACGCGTGAGAGCCGCTGGAGGCGAAGTCGATATACGCAAAGCTAAAAGCATGAACCAGTTCTTTTATCTACTTTGTATACGATTGTATATGGGGTGCAAAGTTGTTTTTGTTTCTATTTGTTTGGCAGAAGAGCTTAGTTTGAAGCCAATCACCAATTGGGTGATAGCTGATCTCGCTAACGAGGAAGGAAGAGCCCTTGTTAAGGCTGCCCTCCAACAGATGGTGCGTAAATATTTTTAGAGCAACTGCTCGGGATATCTTTAAATATAGCGTTGTTTTCAATTTAATAAGTCATGTTTTCAAAATCAGTCCCAAGTTAATCTTTCATTCCTTTGTGTAGAAGAAGCCACTTGTAAATAACTATGAATTCCAGAGCGCCCTCCACATATAGCTTCTATCTTGGATACCTTCCTAGATACGGCTAAACATGTTCATACAGTTTCGAGAAAAAGTTACTGCTCGTTTAAAAAGGGAACGATTGATGGGAAGCTACTGGTTTGAAACCCTCCTCCCCCCTCCGATCAGAACTGGTTCATAGTAGTTCCCTTCTTACAACAAAGCACTAAAGGCACAAATAAACAAATGACCTTAGTGCGTCGTATTCAAAGGGACTTAATCGGTGCTCTTTAGTTGAATCATCAAATATAATCGAGATGGCGACCTAATCTAGGAAAGAGTGAAAGGAAAACTTTTTCGTGGACGATGAAAGAGGTTTTTTTTCCTTTACAGAAATCATCGTCAAGTGCCAGAGTAGGTCTTATCCACAACCCAGCAATAACGCGAACAGACGATCAGCCAAAGTCACTTCAGATCGCTAGGACAGTCGAGGCAGTTTTGGCTTCAAAAAGTCACGTGACACCAGCAATGCTAACTTTCATGGAGAACCTGCTGGACGAGAACAACGACTTTGAAAAGCTGTCCTCGGATTCTAAGGCAATGGAAGACCTCTTAGCCAAGGCCTCGGTGTGTTTATACAATGTATAATAAGTTCATATCTTTTTAATAAGTTACTTTTACTTAAAAGGTATTTTATGAACTTGTTAACGCATAGTGCTGTTGTTTATAGTTAAAAGCGTTTTAGGTTAAATTTCGAAACTGCTGAAAACAGTACAAAAACAATGACCGTCAGAAGTGTTCTTATAAAAAAGTACTTATTTCTTAAAAGAGAAAACTTTCCTTTTTCACTAAATGCGTCAAGTAGCAAACTAAACATTGTAATGTGGGACACTCTAAGTGTGCAATGCATGACGTCAAATGCTCAGCATTTCCAGTGATTACGTTTAAATGAAACTTGTAATATATAGACGTCTTCTGATGTCTACAGGGCCTGAAAGTAGAAGCTATTAAAGCCAAGCTGGGCGACGAGAACGTCTTCAGAGGGAAGCTGTTCTCTCAACAAGCCTTCTGTAAACAAGTTGTTAATCTCCAACCAGGACAGGCCGCTGTCATAACTAATGGAAGGGTAAGCCTACTGTTTATGTATTTGTGTTATCTACAAAAAGAGAGCCTAGTCTACAAATTATAATCGACTCTGTTAACTGCCTCGGAGGTACACAAGATCAGTAAGCGATATGCTGCCTACTTGACCACTTGACCTTTTATACATGCCACACAGCCTTTATCATGGCTTCGTTTACTGTATGATCATATACCTTACCTTGCTTGACCCCAGCCACAAATCTTTTTGCCCGTAGGTTTTTGGTCCACTGTCTGGAAACACCTTGTTCACTGAAGATGACTTTAAACTTCTTGAGAACTTTGACATGGACTTGTATGCCCGCAAAGTCAGAGATCAGGTATGTTCTTACAGTATCGATAGACTCGACTGCTAATTCACTATTCAGATAAATAGTTGTACAACAGCTACTCTGGAAACTGTGTTCCTACAGCAGAATTATTGTGCCTTAAATGCTTTGGGGCGCAGCAAAACTACCTTACTAGTTATGTTTCCCGCAAAGCTGGTCAGCGAATGTTATCATTGTAATCTGATTAACAACGTAGTAGTAAACAGCATGCAGTTGTCACAGATAAGGCAAACAGTATCATTTTGGAGTTCATTTTTGTCCTTAGTTCTGGTGCCCCAAGATGCAGACTCTCCCATGTCCCTTCACCCCTCGCAGGATTCCGTACACTCTTGTCTTACTATTTCTCTCTTTGTTCAAATCTATTCTTTTTTGTCGTCGTAGATTGATGAAATGTCATTTGAAGGTTTGTCGGCTGATGACGATACAAGGTTGGTGGAGTTTTCAGAGAGTTCTTGTGACACCCCCAACATATCCCAACTTTTTCCTGTTTTACAACAATATATTTTCCAATGGCATTTAAATGTTCGTCACCCAACTAGTTTGTGTTTTTATGCCAGTTCCAGTATCATTAGCAGTTATTACAAGTATTGTTCTAAAATATTTCTTTTTCCTACCGTGAGGCTACAATTGTAAGGGTAGCAGATAAAACTCTAGAATGAGTCTTCTATCTTTTTTTTCAGTGAATTTCGAAGTGATATCATCATGAAGGTATCCTCTGCATTGATAAGCCGAGAGAAGAGGTCGCGCCAGGAAATTGTGTTTAAAGCTAGTGAACACAGGTAAGAAAGGGAGAGAACAAATACAATCTGGCTTTGTTTGTCTGTTTTGTTATCTCATAGCGCTTTTTTACCTTAACCTTTTTGATACCTCGTGGCAATTTTTTTTGTTCGCTCGAGACCCTCTCTTAAGTCATTGTGTTTTTTTCCCTTTTGTCTTTAATTGTCGGTCTGTGGCATGAAATTTGAGTTTTTCAAGAACATTTTGTTTGCTAAAATATAGAAGGGTCTTCGGAGCCGCACTAGGCAGTAACTCGTCTATGTTTTGCAACAGCCCGGCGTGCATCTTCGAGAAATTAAGGACGTTCGCGCTAATTGTTTCTGCGCATCCTTACTGCGCACATCCCACATGCCACGTCATGCATCGAGTGCGCGTGCTAAGCAGTAAAGTGAAAAATAATAGGGCAAATGGCCATTGCTATAACTTTGCATGGATTTAACGATCGTGGACGTTCAGTGACCCCTATTTTTTTGATGGGTCATTTTTTCTACCGATTTTCTACGTTTTGCGAAAAAATGAAGAAAATCTATCGAGTAGAACTTTAAATCATTTGCAAAACGCTCCTTCGAATTCCGTTCATTTGACCTCTTTGTTTAGCTATGTGGCAGTTTCAAATGCCTCTTTAAGGGTTAAGGTTTGTGAAAATGATGGCAATGTTTGAAATTTTTAACGCCACAGATTCACTTATACAAAAAATTGTTAAGATAGTTTGCCTATGTTGACTCGTCTTTGATATTTTGACTTAAAAGCGCTGGAGACCATGCTAAATTACGTGCATCACTTTATCAAAATCAGACTAGTTTTCCGCTCGCCTTGTCTCTGAAACGAAGCCGGTGATCCCCAAGTCTTACTTCATTTTTGAAACAAGTGAATCATTATCTGTCTGCAGTAGAAGTTTAAAAAAAAATCTATCGAGTAGAAAATTTTCGCGGGAACGTCCTTAAACACTTGCTCGGTAAGTTTTTTACCTGTCCCAGGCGTCTGGGCCTAATGTTTGTCGGACCCTGGTAATTAAGTAAACGCTAAGATAATAATTCGGTCCATTTCGTCATCGTTCAGAGTATTTACTTGTTTACTCTTTTTGTACTGGTTCCCTGACATGTCAAGTCAGAATTTTACGCAAGATAACGTATGGTAAACTGTTTTCGTTCTGACCCATTTCTCAGTGTCATGAACATTAAACCAAACCTTGATGGTCCCAGTTTTGATGTTGTGGCTGTGCTGGATCCGCTATCTCAAGGTACCCCTCTCATTCTTTTGTTTGCTTGTTTTGGTTTCACTCCTTGTGAATGCACAGTGTCTCGTGGTTGTTTTTTAAAGTAGCCCGGCCTTAATGGCTCAAGGAGACAAAGCACAACATATTACAAATGTATAATCCTGCTTCATCAAATGGTAAACTAAGTATACTTTTACTCCCATGCATTCGTGATGTAATCAATGCATTTGGTGATTGTTATTAAAAAAAATGTTAAGTTCGCTGTGTTAGTCTTGCTTAATGGACGCCTTTTGCGTATTTGCTACATAGAATATACATTGTATCTTCCCGTTGTTTCCGAAGTCGTTTAATTTTCTTGTTCTTGTTTGTATTTAGCTGCTCAGAAAATTGCTCCGATACTTGCGGTAAGTTTCATTTGTCTGTAATGTATTCATGAACCCAAAAGAATGAATTAGAAAAAAAATGGCTTTTTTCACTTTGTTTATTATCCTCCGAAACAAACGATCTATCGAGCGATTATTTGTATTTCATGAAGTGGCAGTGTATTAGTTTTTTACAACAAAGGAGAGCGCCAAGAAGAGAAATCGTGAACAAACAAATTTAGCTGCGGTAAAAGCTAATTGGCTACAACCACTGTCTGTCCTGCACCGGCACTATGGCAGAAATAAGGAAGATGGTATATCCTTCACTGAGGTGAAAATCTTTTGGTTTCTATGATACAATCTAGGCGAAAATTAGACAGTAAAACAACAACAACGTAAAAAACTTTTAAACTTAAAAACTTACTTTTTTAGGTCTTTCAAGATGTGACAAACGTAAACATTAAACTTGCAATGAATTCTCGAGAGAAGCTCTCCGAGTTACCTCTGAATCGCTTCTATCGATATGTCCTGGAACCTGAAGTCACATTCGATGACGATGGATCTATGGCTGAGGGACCACTGGCCTTGTTCTCTGACATGCCGCAATCAGTGCTTTTTACCATGAATATGGACACACCCCTGGGGTGGATGGTAGAGGCCGTGTACTCACCGCATGACTTGGACAATATCAAATTACAGGAGGTAAGGATGTTATCTTCATCAAATTCTTTTTCCAACTGATAGTGGTTTTCTTAACATTCTATTGTTTAATTCGTAAACGCCCCGTAAGAAAACGCACGCTACAACCACACTTCTATTTAACAATCAGATTATGAGCTCAAGATTTCTGTTGCGTTATATTTGATAAAGGCGCCGCCCGAATCAACTATCACACACAAATGAATAAAGGGTGAAAGTTTCTAAAGAAACTGTGGTGCTTCGTCGGTGGGGGTAACGAGGTAATTTGGTTATATCGACTAAGCTGAAATTGTACATTGTATTGGCCACCGTAACGAGTTAAAAAGCTGACGTTTCGAGCATTAGCCCTTCGTCTTTCGCTCAGCTTATAACTCGTTACAGTGGCCAATTTACAGTTTCAACTTAGTTGATATAACCAAATTATCACACACAAAATCGAGAGCGAATAGTCTAACTGTTTTACTATAAATCTGCCAGACGCTTAAAACTGTATTGAAATTCTTCCAGACACCTCAAAAAACGCAAAGCAGCAGCCGCAATTTTGTTAACAACCTCGCACTGCTAGGCTACAACCTAATAGATAGTGAGAAGCGTAGCCAACAACAGAACGACATTCTGATAGAGCGCCAGTAGATTTATACTTGATAGAAGCACACAACTTCATAAATTAATTAAACGAGTGAGTTAATTAAATTAGTGCTTTTCTAGGTAGCGTGTCTTGTAGTCCATGTGAAGCTGGAATCCCATTATACCATTCAGTTGTACATAAACCAAATGTTTCTCTGATTGCAATCCTTGTTAGATCTCAGTTCCTTTCTGGTGCGATTATCCTTTTCCAGACTGTTGTTGCAACAAACTTGAGAATGCAAGTGAATGTATAAAAAAAAAAATCTTAAGTCTGCATGAGAGGCCGGAGCCCATCCGGTTTCTGTAGCGTGAAGCGACAAGAAGCATTTCTTCTCCTCCGGGAGAGGGGTTGCTAGTCCGTCGCGGGCTTACCCCCAGCATTAAGTTCCCCGTTACCCATGTATACACCTGGGTGGAGAGAGACAGTTTTAGAGTTGAGTGTCTTTCCCAAGAATAGAGAGCAGTGTATTCGGCCAGGGCTCGATCCAGGACCGCTCGATCCGGAGACGGGCGCACTAACCATGAGGCCACAGCGCTTCCCATAGTGAAGTGAATGTATGAAAGATCTTAGACCAGAACTGCGAAGAAAGAGGAGATGACATCATTGATCATCGCAGTTAACATGTTTACTTTGATTTGATTTGGTTCTGCAATTGTTAGTTTTTTATGTATTTGTTATCTCAGTGAACGTGGGAAAAAAAGGTTCTAACATTCATATACTATGCTTTGTTTTCTTAGGTGGAAAATCAAGTCATGGGAAAATTTGAGTTGGAATATATCTTTATCGAAGGTAAAGCACATACACGATCTACACATTTGTTTGTTTGAGTTTGCTTGTTTTCTTGGACAATTCTTGACAATTAAGCGAAACCTTTTTGTAAGTTACAATGATTAACAATAGTAAGTTACAATGATTAACAATCGCGATGTTAGAAACATCGTGATATTACTCTTTGGGACAGTCCTTGCAAGGTGTGATTCGGCATCGAATGCTTGAAATATATGAACTGCCCAGATGAAACATAGAATTCCTCGAGAAAATAAGTTGCTTTCTATTTATAGAATGTGTGCTGTGGCCATGGTTAGAAGTTACTCCAGATCGAGCGGTCTGGGTTCGAGCCCTAGCCGGGAACATTGCGTTGCATTCTCCACCCAGGTGTATAAATGGCTACCGGTTAATGCTGGGGGTAAACATGTGATAGATTAGCATCCCATCTAGGGGGGAGTAGAAATGCACCTTATCGATTCACGCTGTGGATACCTGAGATAACCGCTGTTCTGTTGTGTCCCGTAACTGACAGGCCATTGTTCAGACTTTCACACCAGACAGCCACCAAGAGGACTTCAGTTTACCCTTGGTACACCAAGGAACCCTGGCATGTTTGATACAATTGTTATGGCGAATTTGGTAAGACTGTGCGGACTTCCTCAACTGCTACTGACACTGCTTTAGTCATGATCTGTCACTTCTTAACCTAGCTTAACCTATAACAAGCGTTGGTTCATTCCGTGGTATACAGGAGGAAGTGCATATCCTCCCATGCCTTCTATTCGGGCCCAAATGACTACTCTGGGATAGGATAGGGTTTTTGGGTGCCTAGTCTAGAATAGGGTTGTAAAATCAAGTTTATCATTGACTAGTATAGGGTAGGAGTTTCCGTTTCACAGTAGCACACCGCTTCCCAAGGGACGGGAAGTGCCAAAAATAAACGTTTTGATTCCATCAGACTTCGTGCTATTTATTTTACTATTATTTTGTATGATGTGCAGGGATATTTCCAGCTCAAAGCTTATCCAGGCGCTTGGTCACTTAGAGTAAGAGAAGGCAGGTCGTCTGAAATTTACGAGATGGAAAGGTACCACTGTTAAGCTGTGTTCTGTAACCAAATGTAACCTCTTCGTATAGCCATCAGCCACTTCACTCGAATGCTATAGCGTTGTGTCGACACCACTCTCGCTAAAGCAACGTGCCAACATCTGATGCGCATGTGCTGGTTATACGCTTTCCACATTAGAACTCTATTACAATTACCACATAACAGAAATGTTTCATAAATAAGTTATTCTTGAAAGAGGAGGTCCAGCCTATTACTACAAATTGAGCCGTGGTTAAACGGTGCATAATAGTTCATGATAGTTGATGATCAAAATGAATAATTGATGAGAGTGTCCGATAATTAGCGGTCAAATGGAAGCGCGCGCTATGACTATCATCCACTATAATACGCTATTTCACTGGGGCTTTTGCTTGTGTGTTTTGTCATGAGCAAGTTAATTGTTGTGTTTTTCATTTCATTGCTCTAGTGTTTCCGGAAGCGTAAAGGAAGATGACAGTCAGTTTACAGTCGTTGTCGACAGTTTTATTGGAAAGCTTATGAAAGTAAAGGTGAGAGTGAGTCTAGCAAGAGTCTTGTGATACGATATATTCTTAAGTAAAGTCCTATTTCACTAGTCTCTTCCTGGCATGACATACATGTGTGAACTTGTCTGATTTTACCCTAATCATTTTACCTTAATCTTTTAGTAGTGCGTTACCGACTGTAACGACATCTGCTTGTAATCAAAATGAATTTGAATTTGTTAAGGATACCAAAGTAAAAATAAAGTTAAAAAAAAAAATACATGATTTCTTGAGAATCATGGACAAGTTTAAGGTAGTACTCTGACATACTTGGGAAAAGAAGATTTTATGAAAATCATGTTTAAGAACTATTTTCCTGATTTTGTGTATCGTCGGTTATTCATGCGTGCTGAAGTGCATCTGAAAAACGCAATTTCCCTTGATGACAATACGATGAGCATCTCCTTTGAGTTTCTTGGGGAAGTAAAGCACTGGGCTGAGGAATCAGGCTTTGATACGTATCATAGTATATTAAATATTTCTCTTCATAAGCTCTTTACTTCTATGGTCCATCTAGGTTTTACCTGTTACGATTTCCCCTGTACTATGTTACTGATCAGCTTTTATTCGTTGCTCAGGTAAAGAGAAAGCCTGGCATGGAAGGAAAAGATCTCTTAAGTGAGTCTGACAGCAAGTCTTCAGGAGGCATATGGGATTCACTCTCAAGGTGATTTGAAATACATTGTACTTCGAGAAGACAGCTTCACAAAATTGATGACAGCAGTTCGAAAAATGATGCTCGCCTTCTGTTGTCGTTGTCTGTAGTGTTGTTATTGTGGTCCTTCCTTTTCTATTGCTTTTTGATGGTTTGTACCAATATTTTAAATAACCAATAGCAGTTTTCTTCATACTTATTTACCAAGCATTGTTGGAAGTGAAACGAAAGAAGACATCCCGAAAGATGAAACCATAAACGTGTTCTCAGTAGCATCTGGCCATCTCTATGAACGTTTCTTGAGGTAAGCTTTCAATATACATGTACAGTTCTAGGGTGTTCAGTCAGTACAGTATAGTTTTTTTGTTCATATCTGGCCGATAAAAAAATGAAAACTCTCCTATCCTCGTCCATACCGCCCTTTTTGCATTCGCTTGCTCAGGAGAAAGTATCAATAGACGCTAAGAGAAAGGACTGGCTGAAAGCCTTTCTGCAAAAAACCAAAAGCCAACTGTTGCTCAAAAACAAACCAAGAGGGTTAAGATTGTTTAGGACTGAGACGAAACAAGAACTTGATGATTAAAACCTCCGTCTTAGTAACCCATTTCATAAACACAGCTTTCCGTTTTCTTCCACCACCTCCGCGCACTTTCTTTATTTTCGTACTTGATTTCAACGATAAGGTAGAATTAAGGCTTTCTGTCTTCGTCGTATAACGCTGTTGGCCATCAGTCGAGCCTATATAATACCACTGTGAGGTTTTTTGTCTCCCTTTTGAAAGAAGTTACGGAATTTAGCTCAGTGTAGTTCAGAGCATTTGTCTTGATAGATATGAGCCTCTGTCTAATTCGTAAGCCCAACCATCTCTGATTTGTCATAAAGGTATAGTTAGATTTGTCATGTCAGAAGATAAAAGATATACAAAAGAGCGGTTTTCACTAGCCTTCCGAAAGCAATTCGCACTTCAAACTTTAGTTTTGCATTCCTACTTGAAGTGTCTGACGTAAGAAGATCACACCGCTTTCTTATCCAATCAGAATTAATTAAAAACCAAAAGCAATTTTGATTGGTTCACTGGATTGCCCTGGTCCTTTGTGATTTGCCAAACTGATTACTGTGGTTTTGGTTTGTTATACTGCACATGATCTAAAACCGAAACCGGTAAAGTCAGTTGTGAGTTGCTTGCGTGTTCCCATTGTTTGTTGCCGTTTTTTTTTCTTTTTGTTTTTATTACTTACTCCGCAACATTTCCTTTGATATTCTTGCTTCTTTCAGGATTATGATGTTAACTGTTATGAAGAACACGAAAAATCCAGTGAAGTTTTGGTTTCTCAAGAACTACCTCTCACCAACAATTAAGGTTTGATGGTCAATTGATTTTTTTCTTTAGTAGGTAATTACTAATCAAGTATCAAAATTATTACGTGAATAGTAATTTTGTCAATGTACTATTTAAAAATATTTATAAGAAAAATGTTTTTATACACAAGAGTACTTGTAATCAAGCTCAAGAAAAAAAACTGGTCTTATGCCTGGGATGTCGTATGGTCTTATGCCAAGAATGTATGCCAGGAATGTATGAAAACAGAAATCGCTTTGAAGTTTTTTGGTTGCCGAGAAAAGCGTATTAAATACCTCAGTTTTTCAGACGTTGAAAATGCTTATCTGTTGCGATTTTCTATTACAAGGCTTTCCTACCTCACATGGCCAAAGAGTACGGTTTTCAGTATGAACTTGTCCAGTATCACTGGCCTCACTGGTTACACGCCCAAACAGAGAAACAGAGAGTAATCTGGGGGTAAGTGTCAAGTCGCTTGAGTTATTTGTAAAAAACAACAGAGATCAGTAACGCGATTCTCTTCTCCCCTACATTGGTGAGATTTCTTTTTCTGAGTCTTTTTCAATCAAAGATCCACTGTATTACGGGCTTTGCTGCAAGTGATAATCTTCATATGTTTTTTCTTTATTTCTTGATCCACAGATACAAAATTTTATTTCTGGATGTTCTGTTCCCTCTCCATGTGAAGAAAATAATCTTCGTGGATGCAGATCTAGTACGTATTTTATAGAGTTTTACTTTGACAGTAGTTTTCCATTTCGTAGAAATAGCTTATCTGAAACATAAGCAAATCCAGCGGCCAATAATGGTTCAGTCCTGATTAATAACGGGAATAAGTCATCTTCAAACATAAGGTGTAAATCCCACTTTCTGAGTTTTGAAGTAAAAAGAAACGGTGAGTAAAAAAGACTCCAGTGTATGAAGCTAAGTTATCTAGGAAGTGTCATGCCCGCCGGCACCAGGCTTGTTCCTTTTTTATCGGTTTGTTAGTCGTAACCCTGGAGTAAAGGCTATTTTGTTCTATTATTAGACTAGCGTTTTTGCCTATCAAACAAGGTGTGAGGATGGAGGGTATATTTTCTGCCTAGCCAAAAGGTCATAGGGTGTTTTCGCATGACGTCACGACGGTCATGTTGCTGTTTCCAAACAGAATTGTCAGTTCCCTCTATGAAACAATCCTGCAGGGAATCAACATTTCCAACAAGAAAGTTAATTATTATTATTATTATTATTATTAAACACGGTAGATGTATTCATCATCTTGGACTGGACATTTGTTTTAATGAATACAACTACCATGATCCCTGCAGGCGTGTCTTATACAGGGAACGGAACTGGACATTCCTTTCCTTTAAAATTTATAATTTTTTTGTCAAAAGAACATTTCCTATCATTTGGGGAATGAAATATTTCTTTTTTTGTTCGCTTCTTTTTAATGAGATTGGCCCTACTATTTGGTATAATCTCCCATCAGGTATTTCTCACTACGTGACTAGTCTCTCCCCATTAGTAACCGTTGTCATAAATCTCCTTGTTCTTCAGATTGTAAGGGCGGACTTAAAAGAACTCAATGACATAGACTTGTATGGAGCTCCTTACGCCTACACGCCATTCTGTGACAGTCGCAAAGAGATGGACGGGTTTAGGTATGATATGCAGAAAAACGCAATAAATAATATTTTTACAATAGATAAATGCATGTTTTCCAACTTTCCTTCTTTTTGACGTGCACAGAAACGAAAAGGTGAGGCTAAATTCTATCCAAGGCCTTCTTTATGCTTTTGCAGTACAGTTATTACCTGCGAAATTTCCGTAATTATCCCTTATCCTTAGCTGAAGAGGGAATGGGCTGAGCTCGGTAGAATCAAACTAAAATGGGCATTAGAATGAGCAATACTTTCAAAAGTCAAATCGTACGTGTAACAGTTAGATTTTCTACAAAAGAACCTTTTCCGCCATGGGTACCACGCCCAACAGGTGACAAAACATTTGGATTTATCGTCATCTCACAGAACAGAGACTGGGACTTGAATATGTAAAATGCATTTATAACACTGTTATTTTTTTTCTTTCCTTGCAGATTTTGGAATGTTGGTTACTGGAGAAGTCACTTAGGTAGAAGACCATATCACATCAGGTGAGGAAATACCCCAGTCGGGACGTGAATTGTATATAATTTGGGAAATAAAGATAGGATATTTTCCCAAGGCCTTTTGATATGGTTGTTTATTGTAGGATAAACTATTCAAGATGACTTTCTTTCACCACGAAAAGAAAAGGAAATTCAAAAGTGCAAGTGACAACGGTTGTCTGTGTTTCGTTTCAAAGCAATTTCGTTACTTCAGTTAAGTCTGGTAATCCATTTTGGCTCCGAATCTCGTTTTATCCAGTTTCTTAGACACCCCGACTTCTCGCCACTGTTGAGTTAAGCTTTGTCTACGTGGCATGACCAATCCAGCATTATTTCATTCAAAAAATTATCGCCTTTTTAAACGAGTGGAAAACGCGAAGCGTTGAAACGAAGTTTGTTGTGTGGACTCCGATATGCAAATGTGTCACT
>OMLO01001431.1_pt1 | contig 18362 bp, 9 predicted proteins | sample 1674811 | NCBI WGS metagenome assembly OMLO01 (sample SAMN06265003, study PRJEB25207) | coral metagenome | isolation source: Coral host | place: Mexico:La Bocana,Puerto Morelos, Mexico | collected 2008-11-13 | reverse complement strand
TAGGCGCAGTGTTAAAGGGTAAACGCAATTAGCCTGTGAAACCCGTAATAAAAGTTAGATAATTTGGGCAATAGGCAAACTTTGTAAATCCTGTTAAATCAGATGAGTGATTGCGCGACAGAACATCCTACACCTAACTTTTTTGAGTAACTTTGATTACTAGTATCTTCTGTATTGTTTACAAAATTGCAGAGAATTGCTTTCGCATCCATACTCTACTGCTTGAGAAAATACTTTAGATACAACTTTAAGAAGAAGTGCATTTATATTGGACAAAAACTTGCTAATTGTATCCTAAAAACGCATCAAAGAACCTTGGATTACATAGATGAAGCAAATATAGATGATCTATAGGAAATGTATAATTTGTGAGAGCAAAAAATATCAGGAGGAAAAATTGAAACGTTTTGTGTTAGAACGCAAAAGAGTTAAGGCGAGCCGGGGATTGGCGCCTATATATAGATATACGAATAATGACAACAGGTTGAAGCCATTACAACCTGCCGCTTGTTTGACTGTAACGTATACCACAATATAAACCGGAGTTCATACGCCCCCAATTCATAGTAAACCAAATGGAAAAGAAGGCCCAACCTAGACAGTTGAATTTGCAACTCAGTTTGAGCCAAACGAGAACCAGATAGAGACGATAAATCTCCAACTTGCAAAGAGAAAAATCAGCAAGTGACTGCGGTGGTGGCAAAACATTACGTCATGTAAACTACGAGGTCTAAAAGCAGCCGGTATGTCGCAAAACGTAAAGGAAGACATGACGGTGTCGGGGATTACGGCTCCGTATTGAAAGCGACTACACTTCGATTCGACGAAGAAAAACGTAAATTTTTTCGTGTAACTGAGTTAATATTTTAGTAGCAGGTATTTTAGTTAAATATCATTTTTCCCTGTATTTACTTCAGTCCGTTTAATTTAATACAAAACTGTCAGTGCGTGAGTCGAACCATGAAGATATGTTACCGAGTTCAGGCAAAGGTTACAGTAGAGTAAAGTTTTTGGCCGAGTGTTTTAAGCTTTAAACACATCTATTTGTTTCCTCAGTCGATACTGGTTGTTATGTAAGGCTGATTTACTTTCGGTTTAGGGTACAAAGATCGAGCTCCACGCCATGTTTTCAAGGGAATGAAGTGGGTGGTCGTCACAGCAGTTATAGCTTGTCTGGAGGTGGTCACCGCGGGTAAGGCGAACCTACGAGGCTAAACGCTTAAGTTTCGGCTGGTGGTAAATCATGGTAAAAATCATTTTTAAAGAAGGACTAACTACTTTATAGCGAGTCTCTCGTTTAGTGATACAGATTTAGAACAATATCCGCTCCATTGCCAATTTTCATAAAGTTGTTGTCACGTAATAAAGTGAAGTAGCGAGTGGTCACTGCAGGAGGTAATGATAACTGGGTCTGACCACAAGCACATACAATTTACCTACATGGTAACATAATGTGTCTATACAGTTGCAAGCTTGATGATCTGTCATCGTGCGCTAAAGGATGATACATATACTTACATAGCAGAGAGAATTCATTTTCATGGAAAGTTCATCCTCGCTTACGTCTTGTGGAGTTCATGGGACTGTCGAAATAACCTTTGCTCCGCTTTTTTATTAAGTCCGCAGTCATATAGTATGAAGATACTAATATGAAATATACACTATAATTATTTTTAGGTTCCATCAAAAGAGCACAAAAACGTGAGATAAAAATTGACAGACAGAGACCGTGGGAATATGGTAAGTATATGTGATAATCAACAGCGATGACCGCCATCATTCAAACCTTAGAAAGTTGGTCAAACATACCACAATGTCCAATTCCCTCTATTAGACGTAACTCCAGAAAAAAATGGTAGTTTTATTAACCACCTTGGACTGGCTAATAAATGAATATAGCTACCATGATTCCCAGCAGACAAGCGTCGTAGAGGGTATTGTCTCATGGCAGAATTTGTGAGATCGAACGTTAGCTTGTATATGGAGCAAAATTTGAAACTATACAACTCTGCCCAGTTCCCAGTATATCTGACGACATACACGGTGTAATTGCATTCTGTGTATGAAGAAATTGCGCATCAAAGGCTTTGCCCAGGCACGGGTTGTTCGAAAGGTGGATAACGTTCTCCACCTGGTTAATCACTATCCAGTAGATAGCGCTGTTTGTTTTGACTACATATATCCGCTAGATACCAATTTTTCCGGTGGATAGAATTATTCAACCTTTGAACAACTGGGGCCAGAGCTGAAGGATTTAGGAAAAGTAAAACCTCTTAGACCCCTGATTGTTATTTGATCAAGCAAAAAGTACCAAAGAACTTTGTCATTCAATGAATCGTACCTTATTGAAGATGAACTTACAGTGCAAAATGTTTTCGGAAAAACATTCGATTTCAGACTGAGTTTCACTGAGTGCGTATATTTGTCAGCGGGTATTTAAGTACCGTTTTTTTATATGATTTAACAACCACATTTGAAACAATTCTGTTGCAGCTTGGCTTAAATATCTTCTGGGAGACCCTAAAGGAGATCGTAAGTAAAACATAAAACCCAGCTTCCCTTTCAATGTTACTTACAAGTTTATTGACTAGAGAAGACAAAGATCAATATTAGTTTAGCTCAATAAAATCTAAAGGTATGCATGTTGTATCTGGTGCACAGTCATTTCGTGGAAAATACTTACAATACTTAGAGAGGAAGCCACTTACTTACTTACTTGGTGTGTCGGTAGCAACCATATACGCATGTGCGCACGTGCGTATACCAATGGAAATCCAGAAAAAAAAAATATATATATATATATATATTTATTGACGAAAGGCGTGTTAAATAAAAGAATTGGCTGCTATGGCGGTTTCTAGTCTTCTATTAAATCCAGTATCAGTTAATCCAACACATAAACAACATACGTTACCAAATACTCCCTGGAAATCGTGGGACATGGCTTTTCATAACTAAAGACAAAACCGTCTTGGCGGACATGCTCCCAAAACACGCTACGCGGCTTGCACGTCTGGCTCGCACTTGGTTGGGTCTTCCACCGTGAAAAAATGTTCCCTGCGTTCCTGCGTTATATACTAGAAAGTGCCTCATAATTGCGTGATATCCTTATTTGCAGCAAACACAGCAAAGGCCTTAATAGGGGAAAAGAGAACGACAAGACTGCATCGATTATGTTCTGGGAAAATTCAGCTACGCGATAACTGGACGAAAGATAATTCAATCTATGACAAAATCATATGCGGAATGTTCACCAGAAAAGACGAGTACAAGAAACACGAGGAGCACGTCGCTAGACTATTATTGGGACAAACAGAGAAAAAGAGTTTAGATGAACAAAAAGATGAACTGATTAGAGCTGTCAATCGAATGGTACACGCTGCAGGTCCTCTACCTATTCTGAAGTTTAAAGGCGGATGATTGTGAATACGTTAGTAATGATTAAGTTATTATGGGGGTTGTATATGAGTAGAATGTTTCAATTTTTAGAGTCTGGCGAGCAAAATGATATAATTATTAATGACTACGGATTATTATGGTAATATATCCGGATGCGGCCCATGAATTCTACTATGGGGCAACCAAAAAATAAAAAAGTGTTATTTCATCAACTTTGTACGTAGTCAGCTGTAGGCAATGAACGTGTAAAACAAGAATATTATATTATTTTGTTAAAAAATACAAAATATACAAATTAACTTGTTTCAAGAAATGAGTATCCTGCGATGAAGAGTGAAAAAGAGACAAATTAATGGTTCCAATCACTTTATTGACTAGTGCTTGGATCCACTGCTATTTCACTATGCTGTAACGAAATTGTCTTTCAATTAGAACGGACAAACGCAAATATTTGGTAAGCGTCTGGATAGGGGGTGCAAATGTCAGTTCTCAGTTAAAATTACAACGGTCTCCTTGGGGACAAACAAAACTGGCCTTTGTACAGCGGTGGCCGTTATCGGGAGGTGGGATTAGATTATTACACTTTTTTCCGAGGATCTAAAGCCTTTTTTTTTTTTAAAAAAGAAAAGAAATTAGGTAACACATTGATTTTCAAAATATATCAATAAAACAGATATCAAATAAAAACCAAGAGACCAACGACGGGCATCAAGGATCAAGTATGTGACCCTTAAAAATAATAAAATGGCCAGAGGTTTTGCATACACTGTTCGCCAGTCGTTGATTAACTGCCGTTGTCGAGAGCCTATTTTCCGGTAATAGGGAGTTGGGACGCCTTTTAATGGCTGTTGCTTATGTGGAGCGTTGGCTGTTGCACATAGGTTAAAATAAGAGTGAATGAAAGGAACTAAAAACAGGGGCCGCGAAAAAGAGGTGTTCGTTGGTGACGGTACAACTGAAAGCGTATACCTAAATGCAAAAAACTTTAAACCGAATCTAAAGACCCAGTATTGACCATTAGCCTTTCGCGCTTTTGTTATTTTTATTGGTTAACATGGTACAGAGGCCTATATTGTTTTCAGCGCGATCGACGAGAAAGTAAACGAGCTTTGAACAAACAGAAAATAAAAATATAGTTTTGGTGTTTCAGATAGTGAACCAAAATATTTCATAGACCAAAACACAATAGCTAGCAAACTATACCTTCCAATAGCTTTCATTCGCTCAACAAACTAACAGAAAAAAACAGTTGTCAATGCAACTTTATTTATCATATTACTTATATTATATTAGAAGGAACGTAGAAGGAACCTAATTCTTCATTACTTCCCTCCCACCACCCGTTTTAAGACATATTTAATTTGAGTTACTATGAACTTAAAGTGCCAATTTCGTCTTTTTGCTGTGATTATGGTACAGCAATGTTTTGTGAAATATTCGTTCAATTATTAATAAAATATTTTGGTTACAGTGTAACTCGTCAAATCTAGTGTAACTCGTAAAATCCGTAGATGATGTTCTGACAATTAGAAAAAAATATATATTAGAGTTTCGAAAAGGCTTGATGTTCATTATGTCATTTTAATGTCTGTGGTATGCTCAATAGGCAATTTAAAGTTTTTAGGTCTGCTTGATTAGTTAAATATATTTAAAGTGATTTATTTTTAACCTTATTTGCGCTTTTCTTGGACTTTGTAATTTTAGATTTCTGGTAATGATGATTGTCTTTTCCTTTAGCTCTGATCTCAAATTCCCTTCTGAATAAGCCGTTAGGTGTGTTACCCATACTTGTGCTACCCGGATTACTTATCCCAGTGAATCCACCAATGCCTTCCATTCCTCCTAAGCCATTCATTCCATTTTCTAGCCCACCCCCCATCTGTCCACCATTCATCCCATCCATATTTGGCATTCCTCCCATTGCACCAATACTTCCAGCTCCATCCATACTTCCCATATTTCCGAACCCTCCTGGCATGTCATGCATTGGTCCCATACCTCCCAAGTCTTCAGGCATGTCGTTCATGGGGCCACTATTTTCCATACCTCCAGGAATGGATTGCATTGGTCCCATGCCTCCTGGCATATCTTGCATTTGACCCATGCCTCCCATCCTGTTCATACTTCCCATTCTAACCATCCCTCCCATCTTGTTCATGCCACCCATCCCACCAATTCCATTCATAGCAGCCATACCGCCCATTGCGCCCATTCCTCCTCCCATTGCTCCCATCCCCCCTCCACCACCCCCCATATTTGGTCTCCCTCCCATTCCATGAGCGTTTTTCCAGGCAGCGGTAAATTGGTTTTGCATCTGTTTTTCAATCCCTGCCATCGCCTGCTGTTGCATTTGTTTCATTGCAGAACTGTAAAACATCTCAGGAGTTGCTGCATCAGTGCTCACACCTGCGAGATTATAATGACACGAAATTACTACTATCAGTGATTTTAATCCACCGGAGATATAAAGGAATTTTTACCTACAAAGTTTGCCTCATTAAATGATCTAGAATATCTTTCTCCAAAAATAACGACCAACTCTAAATATATATAAACCGCACAGAAATTTCGAGGTATACGAGGGGTAATATCTCCTCCAATATTACTCCGAAAGAATAAAACATTTCACCTATTGCTAAGCTCCTTAAGTGTTTGTAAGAGTCAACCTGTATTGTCGAGAATGATTCCCTATGTACACCATGCTAATGAGGCTAAACGTAAACAAGGATGCCAGCAACGATCGCGCCAAAGGGGTGTAGAAAGGTGAGCATGAAGATTCCCCTAATCATAAAGAAATGTAAGCACGTCACTCAGCCTACAGAATACGGTGCTTCTAAAATTTAGAGCGCTTTATAAATTGTCTGCCGAGAGAAAATGAAACAATGTAGCCAGTTTCTAGTGTTTATTTACTTTAAACAAAGTTTCGTTTTCTCACTATTTTGTGAGTAATAACAACTAATCTAGAAATAAGGTACTTAAATAAGAGACTCGAGTAGCTAGAATAATTAGTAATTTGATTTTACGATTCCAAAATTTCGTGACTATAATAAATATGCCGAAGACTAAATGGAGTTGGAGTGAGTGAAAAATTCAGCTGAAGAGTTTTTATCGCAAAATGTTTCTGTTTCGTGCAGAGGAGAAACTGTTGATTTAAGTTTGAGCCAAACAGCAAGTCTTGCGAATAAGGTATTAGCAGTTTTTTAATACTAAAGCCGTTTCACTCGTTGATGGCCAAGTACAAAAACTACCCACGTGATTATCGAGGAAAACCAACCATGGCTTCAAAGACGAAAAGATAATCTTGAATATCTTAATAATGAAACGTAATTTTCAGAGTCCTGATTTCTTCCCTTCGTCCAGTTGCCCCGAGAAAGTCTGATCAAACCAGAAACTGCTTGTGCATTTTCAAACGAAGTACAGCGTTTTTTTCTTGTATGTGATTTTAATGAACGCCTTTCAAACTCTAGGCATAAATAAGAATTGTCTCATGCACGTTATATGGAGCTGTTACTGATTCCGTTGGTGTTCTTTACCTGATGTTTTTCCTCGCTTCTCAGTCACATGTTTCTTTGATGCCAAAGTTGGTTGTCCTTTGTTTCCTTTGCCTGTCTTATGGCTGATGTGTTTTATCTTTTCTTTCTTATTAAGCTTTCCGATTTTTGCTATTTTTGTTTTTCTATCATAAGGCGCATCGTAGCCGTCATCCATTTCCTTCTCCGGGCCTTCGTCGAAAGGTTCTTCAAAGGCAGCATATTTATGTGTGGGAAATAAATATGGTTGGTCATCCTCGTCGTCCAATCCCTCATCGTCAAAGTCCTCATCGTTGTCAAAGTAACGATGTCTATGAAACGGACGGAAATAAGGAACATCTCGATCCTCGTATCCTAATGGAACTTTATCTCGTCCAACTGCAGGTTCGTCCATCATAGGAGCCATTGGCCCCATAGGCCCCCTTAGCTCTTCTCCAAATCCTCTAGCGAAATAAGGATTTACTTCGTTCAAGTATCCATCATTGCTCCTTAGGTTGTCCCTTTCATAGGCATTGTTAGCAAAGTTGTCCATATCACCCATTCCTGTCATACGGTTGCCATACATTCCTGCCATTTCCATATCTCCAATCCCTCCGAAGCCAGCCATTCCTCCCATACCTCCCATTCCACCCATTCCACCCATACTGTCCATACCGCCCATGCCACCCATGCCACCCATCCCCATGCCATCCATTCCTCCACCCATTCCTCCTCCCATTCCTCCCCCCATACTTTGCATACCACCCATACTCCCCATTCCACCCATTCCTCCCATCCCTCCCATCCCTGCCATCCCCCCCATAGCACCCATTCCTCCCATGCCAGGCATTCCCTTGGCAGCCTGCATAGCCGCCTTGAATTGGTTTTGCATCTGTTCTTGTATAACTGACATAGCTTGCTGTTGCATTTGCTTGACCATGGGGTTGTCTGGCTCTTCAGAATCGTCTTTGTCTAGATTAAGAAAAGTAAACCAATTTTTAATAAGACTTCTCTTGTCTTAAAGAGAGTGACAATTACCTTAAAAACCCAATTTGCTAGGAAACATATACCTTCTTGTTGACTTGGTGCTTCACTGGGTTCTATGGAAAAATACATAAATTGACGTTTATGAATAAAAAATAACTATTCACTATATAGTTTGCTTTAGATCAGAGCACTTCAAATGCAGAGAGTCAGCACAATTCGTTCTTCTGACAAAGAATGCACTTTCTATGGATATTGTAATCACCACTGCAAACAAATTCTTGGCATTTACTATTTTTCAGCAATAGAAATGTATTTTTGTCGTTAGGCTACTTAGGAAACATAGGTGGAAAGATTCTGTTGACTCATCTCACCTTCGGGACTCTGAGGATGCGGTCCTTCATCGCTTTCCGGACCAGACTTGCTATCATCGGACATCCCCACTGGCACAATAGGAGGTGCTTCTCCTTCGGCTCCACCCGGAGAGATCTTTAAATCAGGAGGAAGTTTAGGATGATCTGGTCCAGCGGCAATTGCTGCATAAGGATCTGTTTTACCTTTGTTCAGTAAATCTGCAGGATCCATCGCAGAGCCACTCCCACCATCAGAATCTGTGTCACTACTGAAAGAATTGTTTCCACCTGCTGTAGTGTTGGGAAGAACTGCGCTGACTAATTTATCGATTGCTTTAAGTGTTGTTGTAGCGTTCAAGTCCTGAAACTGGCTAACATTCTTAATTCCATCTCTGACTTTGCTAAGTGGGACGCCTGTTGACACTCCTGGGTTGTCTGAGTTAGACTGCGCTGCAAAATTCGTAAATTCCTTTCTATCAGGTATCACACTCCCGGGCTTTGCGCTTTTAAGTTTGTGAAAGAGTCTTAGCAGGTTTTTATGAATGCTTGTCTGAAGGCTTTTGATTTTATTTTTGTCTTTCAATACAGGGGCTTTGCTTTCTTCATTCTCTGAACAATCATCCTGTAGAGACGACTTCTTTAAAACTCTCTCAGCATCACCGGGATGGGGGATATGAGAATCACTGCTCTTTTGGCGAGATTTGCTGGACAGGCTGCGAACTTGATTAGCACAACCTACAACATTTAGTAAAGATATAACAAAAAGGGTATCAGGAAAATGAAAACGCTGTTTGGACTTGTTATTGAGATTCCTATCGGTTCAAAAATAAACTGTCACGGAAAATGATCTATTTAATGATTTCACTAACATTAGTTCTCGGTATAACACATGTACTTTATTTTCACTGACATGTGTGTGATATAGCTAGGAATGCGAAATAATATAATGTAGACAGATGTTAGACTAGAACGTAATATTATATTTGTTTCAATCTAAGAGCAGATTAAGAACAGTCCCAAGAAGAAATATATATTATGAAACCTCCATAGTTTTTTGGGACCTCCATCACATACAGCGATATACTAAAAGATTCCGATCAGCTATACCCTTACCCTTAACAGCAGATTCATCCCTCTGTGTCTGTGTGCTGTACACGGATTTAATTGAAAGGTGGAATTAAAATGTAATGGACTATTATGAACTCCCCTGAAAGGAGTCTTCCGCATGGGAGAGCAAATCTCGCCTGGCAATAATGGTACGCTAATCACTTCTCAGCAGGATCTTAGATAAAACAACTTATCTCAATTGTCAGTTAGAGTACTAAGAACATGGAAATTCTGGTTCCTATTGTACAGTAAAACGTTTTTATACCTTTTGACGGTCTGCCACAAATTAGGCCTGTAAGTAAAGAAAAAAAGGAATTCAACTTATAGAATAAAGCTACAACCCTTTTGCTGCTTGAACTGGATTTGCAACTGATATTGTGCCCATAGCTTTAAGATTAAATTACACAGAAAGTGTTAAGTAAGTGAGTTCAAAAGTTATAACAATAGTGTAAAGGATAACTGGCCATGGATTTTAAAGGACAGGAAGTGAACGAGGAAGTTTATAAGAAAAGGGAAGTAATCTATTACAGAAATTTGGGGAATGAAATAACTACTTTGGTAGTTTTTCAGGTCGCGATTTTCCTCTGCAAATGAGCATTTCTTTGGTGGGTAATTCGTTATTAAAAGTATACAGGACTTTGTAATCCAAGTTGGAGTATTTTTAGGTTTGGAATTGGTTCTGAGTCAGTGATATTTTCATTCCAAAACTCATCGTACTGGTTTGTGTTTGAGTGTTATCTACCATTATATTCGCACCCACGGTTATGCTTTTTTCTCGGTGAGTGCCCCTCTTGGGATGTCGCTTTTTAGTTTTAGTCGCTAATATTAAGAACCAACAGATACCTGATACCTCCTTAAACGCACCATTACCTTTGTTTTGAAAATAGCTGGTACCAGTTCCTTACCTGTAAACAAAATGACTGCCAAAAGGAGCGAGAGGAAAATTGGGCGTTTTCTTGTCATTCTTCAATTCCTTGCATCTGCTTTAGAAAGGCTAAGAGAAAAGTTAAGGAAAAGTACTTTACAATGTGTCTACTATAATATCACAAACCACCCAAATGACACCAAAAGAATCACACGAACACAACATATGAAAGGTATTAGCGAAACAACCGTATGTCCAAGAAACCAAAATACATCTCGAATCCCAGTTTAAAGAAAACTCCAGGCCATGTATTACCGGAGAAATAACTAGTTTAATTTAAAAAGGCAGGATACAAGCTCATCGTAACAAAACCATCTGGACTGCAGTGTTTATATTTTTACAGGTTTATCTTCGCTTTCGGAATTGCTTTTGTTGACGTGTTTTTATCGTAACTTTTTAACCTAACCTGACCAGAAGACAAGAATAGGATCTTAATTTTTCGATTCATCGTTTGCACTGTGTTACAAGATATAATTAGCATTCTTTACGTTTTAAACGAAACCTACTGTAACTCTCAGAAGATGTCAAAATATTATCACCAAAGGCGCTCCAAATAAAAACTTATCAAAACAATTATTTAATGGTAAGTCATCATAAACTAAGAGGACAAAATTAAGGGGACCGTCTAAGGAAGTTCTGGTTATATGCAACTTACCGCAGGCTGAGGAACTCTTGACAATATTGGTGAAAGAAATCTGCGCTCAAAACACCAGATATCAAATCTCGGCTGCTGATGTAAGAATAAAATATTTTGGTAACCCAGATAATAAATTTGCAGTTATTGACCAATTAAATATTTACATTAACAGTCCAAAATATTTTCGTCTGTTGCTAGGGACATTAAATTTGATGGTAAATTTAAAATAAAAAAGTACATTTCGCTCAAAGTTTGTTCCAAGCTAAATCACACAAAATTCAAGTGATAGATATAAGGCTAACTATGTTTCCTTCTACGACTCAAATTAAATACTACCAGAAGGTTAAAGGCTTCATTGGTCTGATGTGTTAAATGAACTATTCGAAGTATTGATCCCTTAAATTTGTTTTTTAAGGTCGATCAAGGCAGGCATTAACTGCAATTGGGTCGTCACACAATCATGAATACCCGCTGATCCAACTCTAGACGAATGCAAATAGATTGCATGTCTTAAAGAAGAATTAAAGAACAAATTTAACATGGCGATCAGAGACAGAAGAAAATGTCAATTCAATTCATTGTGCCATAGTGAAGTCAGGTGTGATATTTCAGCATTTCAGTGATTTCTGGGGTTTTTTTCTGAATGGCCACCACAACTGCTTAACATGATTTTATATACGAGATCACTTCGGTTCAATCCAGACAATACTCTCGTATACTTTCATTTACATTCGTGAGTTTTTTTTATGGTAAATGGATGGTACCGATGATACCGAGGATCTATCACTTTTATTTACCAATTTGCTTATTATTAGAATAAATCAATCCGATAGTCCGTGAAATTCCGTTAACACACTGAAGATTTATATTTCAATTATGATCTCAATACTGGAGAAGCGAGGACAGAGGAAGGAAGAAGGAGGACCAAGTAGAGCTAAAAGGAGGTTAATTACGAAAAATGAAAATATGAATAATAACATGAAACATTCGTGGGTGAGTTGGTGTTCTTATTCTATGTTTTTGGGTCAGACATGTTTCCACCAAGGTGTGAAACTTTTTGGGAAGGCTCTTTGGTGTGAACTGATGGATTGGAATAACCTGCGCGCAATGGACTAGCATAACATTCAGTAACAGTTACAGTATTCAATTGCTGGCAAAATTTGTTTTATTTATTTCTATTTGTTATTTCAACATGTTCAACTTATCTCAATTTTAATACACTATAGGGCAGGCTCCAACAAAAACAAAACACAAGGACTATCACAGAAGAAAGTATTATTCAGAATCATCGATCCACGGATTAGCTTTATTCAGGAGAATGGCTAATAAACTGAAGCCAGGTATAAACAATGATATTGGTATTTAGTTAGAAAAAACAAACAAATATCATTATGAGGTGGAGTACTTTTAGTATAATGCATATTTGCCCTTTCAGTTTCGTAATTATCGGAAGATAACCCGACGTTAAACTGATATTGATAGATACTAAATAATCAGCTGTTTTTTGAAAGAATGTAATAAAAGCCATTTACTGTTAGCTAGATCATTTGATTAATTCAGGAAACAGGCGGACTGTTCTTCCAGTGAGAGGAAAAAGATAATCATCTACTTTGATTATAAGTTGTTTTTTTTACAATATTTGTGATGACATCGACGAATCCTTTATTTTTTGTGGACTTGGACCTTTTAAGTTTTCTTAGCTATAATTGTTCCAAATAGCAACCTAAGAATCACAGTCGTTATATTTAGAGTATTTCACATGCACCCGTTAAGACGTTACAAAACCCTGTTTTCGGTTATCTGTTAACCGAACGCTAAAAGTTCAGTTGTTGTAATCAATTCTTTCGTTTTCTTCTTGGCTAAGGGGTTTTGCTTCAACTAGCAATCTGAGATTGACGGTCGTTATATTTAGAGTACTTCGGCATGCACCCGTTAAGACGTTACAAAACCCTGTTTTCAGTTATCTGTTAGCCGTACGCTAGAAGTTCAATTGTTGTAATCAGTTTTTTCGTTTTCTTCTTTGGCTAAGGGGTTTTGCGAGCTTCCGAAGAGTTTTATGTCTGTCTGTTAATAAGGAATTTGAAACCAAGTTCATACTGAACTGCTTTTCCCTGGTATTATCATCACCAGAGTTATCTCCACTCGTTTCAGCTGTGGAATAAGTGTTTTTATCATTGAACGTTTTTTGTTTTCGAGACGCCGTCATGGCAACTCCACTAGATACTGCGCTTTCGGACTGTTGTGACCTCACTGAGCTGATTCTACTACGAAGGCTTAAAGGACTTTCACCCACTGCGTTGGCCTCCATATCGTCATGACTATGGTCGTGGTAGAACTTTTTCTCTGCTTCTTCATCGCTATCCTTGAAATCACCATAATCTTCCGTGTTGTAAGAGTCTTCTACTCCGTCTTGTTCTGGAGTTTCGCGAATGGCTCCCTCCTCATCAAATGCCCCATCGCCCCCACCCTTAACAGTTCCAATTGTATGACCCATTAATGCGTCGTACATCTCATCCTGTTGAGCAGCCACTTTCTCCTCAAGGTGAGCTGCCTCATCGAACTTTTTCTGGGCCTCCGATGTTTGTTTCTGATTGTCTCCTTCGCCAGTGGATGGGCTGCTTGCAGTGTTTATTGGAGTCTGACTAAATGGAGACTGAATTGGACTAGCAGCTGTGGGTTGACTAGTGATCTTAGACTCTTTAGCGTCGCTTGCTTGACCTGCAGTCAAAGGACTATTTGGAGTTGTTTTATTCAACATCTCGTGAATCTTATTGAAGAAATCATTCTCTGCTTTATAGAGCTCTTGCCGGGCTAAGAATGCTTTAACCAACTTTTGCGCTGTACCAAAAGCCTTTCGCGCCGCAAGACGTTCTTTGGACAAAATGACTGGATGAAAATGTTGCTTCTGTTGTTGTTGTTGTTGCTGTTCCTGTGCTGCATTAGTAAAAGATAAATGTTGCGCCTTTTGCTGCTCTTTTGTCGTATTCAGGTGTTGTACTGCACTTGACTGGTAAGGAGAAATATGTTGCGCACTTTGCTCCTCGGTATTTGATTGTTGATTGTTCCGGCTTACGTTTGTAGCGTTTTTTTCCCGTGAACGTGATGAATCGCCCGTCAAGTTCTTTAAAACACTAAGATGGGCAGCCTTCAATATATTGGTTATAAAAGAAGTGTAGTTTTCGAGAAGAGCCTGAGTATCACCGACTGGCTTTTCTTTGCCGGGGTTCGGTTTTGACTCCACAGAAGAACTGGCTGTTGAGGGAGAAAGTTTTTGCATCAAGCCGCTTTGTTCTTCGTTTCTTAATTTCTGAAATGGGATATCACTGATGAGAATTCCAGCTTTATCTTTAGTGTAGTTTGCTTGTTTTAGTTCCTCTAAAAGAAGGTTCTTTAAGACCTTTAATTGCGCTGCATCGTGTCTTGATCGATTATCTTTCGTATTAGTCTCGGGGGTTTTAGGAATCATTTTGATGTGGTTTGCTTCTTGATCGACACTGTTTGTGTTGTTTCTTTCCATTTTCTCGGCTTCTCGGACAGCCATTTCAAGCAGAGCTACAGCATTAGTAAATTTAGTGTTATTCAAGTGACCAACGTCTGAAGTGGTTGTCGGATCCTGACCAACGGTATCCCAAACAATTTGCTTCGCTCTCGCAAACGCTGCCCTTGTAACATCCGGATCAAATGGCTTCCCATGTTCAACGATGCTTCTCAGTTCTGGAAATAATGGAAAAGAATCTGTCACCATGACTTCGTCGTCGCCTTTTAGGGTAATGTTAGCATGTTCAACAGTTTTTGCCAGTTTACTTGTCTTGTCTTGAGATTTTGACATATCGTCCAGTTGCTTATTGACTCTTTCGAGAAATCGAACAGTTTCTTTTAATGTATTTGCTGTATTGAATAAGCGAGCTGTCTTGTTTCTGTGACTACCGGGGCGTTGCATAGATAGTTTGTTAAATCCCTCAGCTAATTTGAAAACAGAGGCAAGGCCGCCCTTATGGCGATGCCGATGTCCACGGTGGTGGTGACGGGTTGGAGGAACTTCCGGTCTCATAACCACTCTGATTACGTTTGGAACTCTCCTGACAGCAGAGTCTAGATTCGACGATTTTCCACCAGATTCCATCTCACGCATAGCATCCGCAAGAAAATCCCGTTTGTTGTCGCTTTCCTTTGGCTTGGCGTTCCCTGAATGAATGAGAAGCACAGAGTGGTCATAAGTTTAAATCACGTCACGTTATTACGGATTTTAATACAACTTCCTTTTTGCAGGGGAATGGTAGCTCAGTTGGTAGGGCGAACCTGTTGTGCGGTTTGTGGAGGTTAGTACCAGATTTATTGCATGCACGCCCACGTGACTCAAAGTTCTTCATAATGTATTTCATTTCTCTTCTCGTCTATTGAATGCCATCTTACACTCTTTTAAAAAAGGTTAGCCTACCAATATGCTCCCGGGACTAAACTTTGTTTAAAGAATTTAAAACAAATATTGCAACTTTCTCTTTACCTATATATTGTTTACTCTTTCCTTATTTCTGACTTCTATTCTTAATTAATTTAAATTAAAGCAACATCACAGCGATTCTTATTTGGTGACTTGGAATAACAACATTGTCCAAGATTGTTGACAAAATAGTAACAAACATTAACTTAAGTCAGTGCAGTCATGTAATTAATTAGTGCCATAATAGCAAGCATCACGATTTGTGCTACAACCAAGGAATTCCTTGTATTCTCTTACCTGAATGGAAAGCATAAATTGTTGGTAGAAAAATTACAAGGACGAACGACAATTGTCTCATGTCTGTGTTGTCCGTTTCACTTTCAGTGAGGTTTCATTTGTCTTCAGTTGACTAAACTAAAAGAAAAAATGTGCGAGAAAAGAACAGGTAATGCAGTTAAATTCAATTACCCAGAACAAAGCAGAAAAGAAAAGAAAAGCCTTCTTATACTAGGAATGAAAAATGAAGATAACAAGAGCAATCGAAGCCATCCATGTATGAAATCGGCAGGTGGTTAGCACGAGTTTCCTTTGGCTATAAAAACATCACCTGTTATCTTGTCAATCTTGTTCTTGCTTCAGTATCAAAGCGATAAAACAAAATTACAAGTAAAGGAGATTCGATTTAAAACTTTCTGTGTCATCTGGAAGTGACAATTACAAAAGCACCCCTTTTAAAGTCCTTCAAATTTTTATCCTTGATCTGCAAGTTTGCAATTTCGTGGTAGTATAGTTATTTTTCGAGTATTGTAAAATCATGTTTCAGTGTTTCTTAAAGGATAATACTTGTCCCTAAAACAAACCAGTAACAAATGAACATCCGAGTGCTAACCAGACTAAACAAGCTGAGCAAAATAACCCTGGTGGAGGGGCGACAGAGTAATATTCAATACCAAATAATAATAACTTAAATGTTAGTGACAGTTTAGCCTTTATCCAGTTATTAATCAATTTATAAGAAAAATATTATTCAATTTGAACACTGACCTTACCTTTAGCGCTGATAATCATCAGCTTATCATTAAACCTTATTCCCGTCCGTTAGCCATATTTTTCAGACAGTCGGTTTGGGATGATGTAATGTGGACCTCGACAAAGGTCACGTTGCCTCAGTTATAACCGCTGTGCGCTGCCCTGATCATGACCTGAATCCCATTTCAAATCTGCCATGTAGTTTTACCTGTGAGCAGATAGGTGAGTTCACAGCGATAAGTTTTTTGCGTCAGTTTAATTCGAGTGGGATTTTTCATTGTCTCGGATAAAAAGACTGTCAAGGAACTAATTTAACTTAAGATTACGGAAACTCTTGGTGGCAAGTGATTCAAATTCCTTCATTTTGAGATTCTACAGCATGATGAAAATAATTCGAGAAAAAATTAAATACAGCCTTGCTAGCCATATTCAAACGCTGCTATGGGTAACACTACTGGGTGTAAAATCCAGTGTTCCATGTTATTTTGGTCTCTTGTAGTTCAATTATCCTTCCAACGTTACTAGCTAGCATCGATTTTGTAAGATGAAGCGTGGTCAATAGCTATTCCGAGAGCTCTTGTTGGACAGCCAGCGAAGTCTGTACTCGCTGAGGGATCAGGGACGGATCCACGATTTTTCAAAGTGTTGCAGAATCAATGAGGCGCCCAAAATGTGAGAATTTGAGAATTAGAATCTTATATAAAACTGTTACACCACAGAAATAGAACTGACAAATATGCCTCAAACTAGAAAGTACAATTAATGAAGTACGTGTCTGCCATTCTCCCTAAATCCGCTCTTTATCAAGATCCGTGTGTGAAATAGTTGTATATCTTAAAAACAACCACCAAATATCGTAAATCTTCCTAATTTTCTGACTTTTGTGGACACGATTTTGTCGAGCAGGGTAATTAACAATTGTTCTAAAGGCTCACCTTAGATGCAAAGCGATAAAAAACACTGGACGAGTTGCACAGCTCTAAGTTTGTTCTAATTATCTTTTATCCGCCAGAGGCAAGAACAGTAATTGTTTGATTAAACTGTAATCAAGCGTTTTATTATTATTATCTTTTAACCTCAGAAAGTAATGGAAGCTTCTGTTTGATCTAAACGAAGCGATGGCTGAAGAGACGGCGGTGTTTTGTAGCGCGGGGTTGCACACTTGTGTACTAGTAGTAACACCTATATCCAGGATATCGCGTATACTCAGGGTACCTGTATGTACAATGTACGTTAATGGCAAAATTTTGAATCACCTTAAAATTCGCTGTTTTAAAGCCATTTTCCGTTCGCACATTCACTTCCCAACAAAATATTTAGCTATATGTAAGCATTTTCCATGTACGTTTAAACTCAGCTACAGAGGGAAGCCGGTCGTTTCGCATACAAGTCGATTCGCATACATCGAGGTAGTTTCGCCGACACGACCTTGGTCGATTCGCATACATCGAAGTCGATTCGCCTACATTGAAAAAAAACGTTCTCATAAACACTCTAACAGGATAGCTATAGGACAGAGAAATAAATTCAACCTCAAGCGGCGATATGCGCGTGTTGTTATTATGTGTCGTGCGTTATTTTTGTTTGGCACAGCGAACGCGTTGACAGCGCGTACACTAAGTTCAAATTTAATTCGGGTGTCCAGTCGTTTCGTTACAACTCGATGGTCGATTGGTTACACATACGCAGTCGATTCGCTACACATTCGCTCAAAACATAACAGTCGATTCGCTACAGAAACCTGAAAGTTACTTTTAGATACAAACGTTGTAATGATATCAATAAAGGCCAATGGTTTTCTAGAGCATGCAGACGAGTTCTCGTTATTTCTGAAGATTTGGTTTGTCTCTGATTTCCTCAACCAGCGAGCGAATGAATGTCATGGGAGTCAGCGATTATGGAAAACTATAATCATATCATCGCGCGGAAAAACTGGGAAATATACCGTAATTCCATCGTTCGAGTCGAACGCACGAAT
>OMLO01001430.1_pt1 | contig 18364 bp, 11 predicted proteins | sample 1674811 | NCBI WGS metagenome assembly OMLO01 (sample SAMN06265003, study PRJEB25207) | coral metagenome | isolation source: Coral host | place: Mexico:La Bocana,Puerto Morelos, Mexico | collected 2008-11-13 | reverse complement strand
TGCAGAGATTACATGACTAACTCCTGTAGATGGGGAGTGAGCTGTCAACTGAATCACCGCTTCCTCAACCACAGAGATAGAGCTTTGCTGTCCAGGGTCAATTTTGATCAGTTTACAGATCTTCAGCTCCAAATGCTTGTGCTTTCATCGACGCCTCAGATCTGTGTCAGGTACAACACCGACGGCAAATGCAAACGAGGTGATGCTTGTTCCAAGATTCACATTTGTCATGGGTATCTAAGGAAATGTTGCAGTGACAAGTGTAGATTACTGCATGAGTCAGCCTTGGATACTGACCACACCAAGGCGATTCTCAAGCGTCTTATGTTGAGCGATGTCAACAAACATGAAGTGATGAAGATGATTTTTGACAACGAGCTTAGTTTATTGTCAGAGAGTGGTGGCAATACAATGCTGAACAATGATGTCAATAAGCATAAAGTGATGCAGGAGATGATTGTTGACGACGAACCTAGTTTGTCAGGAAATGCCACAACAGAATGTGAGTAGTAGTATTTTAATTAAAATGACGTCCCCTTAAGGACGCTCGCGCAAAAATTACTCGATATATTTTTTTTGAAACTGCGGACAGATATAAGTATATTCTTATATGTTATTTGCTGGCTGGGAGGTCCGTATAGTGAAAAACTGTGACCGAGGTCTTGAATTTTCAAGTCAGGTCTTCAAGTAAGAGCATTTTGAAGTCTGAGGTCACAGTTTTTTACTATATGGACCGACCCTAAGCCGGTAAATAACTTATTTATTTTTTTCCAAGCTCTCAAACGAAAAAAAACTTACGGAAAGAAAGTCACGCCAGCGTTACTGTGACCGTGGTCAGAGATAGGAATATCTGGACTGTTCTAAGAACCAATCAGATTGCAGGATTTGTTACCGTGCCCACTTGGAAAAAATAAAATTATTTACATGTTTCAGAAATGAAATACAAATTGGGGGTCACCGGCTTCGTTTCAGCGATAAGGCGTGTGGAAACTAGTTTAATTTTGATGAATTTGTGCGTGTAATTCAATATTGTCTCCAGGAATTTTAGGTTTAATTATCAAAGATAAGTCAACAGAGGCAAACTATCCTAGTAATCCTTTGTAAAAGTGAGTCTGTGGCGTTAATAATTTGAAATATTGCCATCATTTTCACAAACCTTGACCCTTAAAGAGGCATTTGAAACTGCTGCACAGCTAAACGAAGAGGTCAAATGAACGGAATTTGATATAGCGTTTTGCAAAAAATCAAATTTCTACTCAATACATTTATATATATATATATATAGATATAGATTCATATATAGATTCAATAGAAAATCGGTAGAGAAAATGACCCATTAAAAGAAACATCAGGTCACCGAATGTCCAAGATCGTTAAATCCACGCAAAGTTGTAGCAATGGCCATTTGCCCTATTATTGCTCACTTTACTACTTAGTGCGCACGCTCGATGCATAATGTGGTGTGTGAATTTCGTGCGCAGTAAGGATGCACAGAAACAATTAGCACGAACCTCCTTAAGATGGCTCCATGGGGTAATCATTTATGGTGTTGCGTGCACAAGTGTTATGTTTTTCACCCAGTTCTCTCAAACTTATCAAATGTGACAAGCAATGATTAAGTAGTGTTTTGGTACCGGTATGTTAAAATTTTGGGTCTTAAGCGTTGAATTACAAATGCCCAAATCAATGTGATGTTTGCTGTTTCTATGGCTGTATTTGTGATTTTCCTGAATTTCCTTTGGTGAAATCTTCCAAAATTTTCACAGCACATTGCACCTAGTGGGATACAGACTTGGCTATCTCTAAAACAGGGAATCTCTAAAAGGGGAATCTCTAAAAGGGGGAATCTTTAAAAGGTGGAATCTCTAAAAGTGGGAATCATTAAAAGCAGGAATCATCAAAAGTGGGAATCATTAAAAGCGGGAATCATTAAAAGGGGAATCATTAACAGCGGTAATCTTTGAAAGTGGGAATCTTGAAAATGAGAAATTTTCAATGCTTATGGCCTGTGAACATGCTCTCAGGTGGGCTCAGCTTGGCTTCCCTTCTATCGCCAAATATTTCCTTTTGTCCATTCCACACGCTCTCCCTAGAACGCCTGTTTGCAGGATAAAATGCCTTTTAATAAGTGTTTTTGAAAACCAGTTAAAGTTATTATTAGAGATTAGAGATTCCTCCTTTTAGAGAGTCTTCCTTTTAGAGATTCCCCCTTTTAGAGATTCCCCCTTTTAGAAGTTGCCCCTTAAAATATTTATTAACAGTCTGCCAAATTTTGTGGAATTTCACCAAAGGACTAACGCGAGAAAATTCACTGTCAGTTTTACTTTTTGTGCTCATGTTGATGTAACAAAATATTGAACAACACTGACGTTTCCCTTCGAGTGTGCGCAGATTACTTGAACTTTCATCCCCAGCGTGCATGCAATTGTAAAACTGTAGATAGCCATCTTACACATGCCTCTGAGTGTGGAAAAAAAATAAAATGCAGAAGGTTTCAGGGGAAAAAGGGGAAAAGTGTGTTGTTTATGCAAAAACTGACTGAATTATGTGGAACAGTAATGAAGTATTTTTTATGCTATTTGGGAACAGGTATTCGTTCACACAGTTTTTTTCATAGCATCACATCGCTCATTTTGCTGCAGATTTGTGAACATCTGTAGCTTAGTAGCTTTGTAACCACAGAACTAGTTTTCAGGCTCTTTGCATAAATTAAGTTGGGATGCCTGGCCCAGTTGTTTAAGGTTACAGTATGCCTTTGCGGGTGTCTTTCGCGAAAAAAAAAAATTTGCGCACTGTCTTAAACACAACCACCACAAACTATATGTTAGTACAAAGCTAATGAACGCGCTATTCAGTAAAAATTGTTTCTCTTTGTCTTTGATTTTTTCTAATCGTAAGGAGAGTACGTCCCAAAAGCCTAAAATGGCTGATGTTTACTTAAGGGAATTTATCGGGTATTGAATTAGACTGCAGAATCAAAACTACTGCATTAGAACAGTCACAAGGCGTCAATTTTCAAAACTGTGTGAGACAATTTTTCTGTCAATTTTGATGATCAAAAACTGTGTTTTACGACAAAGGCCATTGTCGGAGATCAATTATGAAAAACGGAAATCTCTCACACGGTTTTTTGTTCAATGTCTTGGGCATCTCCGGGCCAAATTTCAAGGCAATCCGTCAAATTCACATACCACATACATGTAAATTTGTTTAAAGTGAGTGCACTCGTGTAAAAATGGAATACCGGTAGGTTTCTTTCACTTCTAAAGGATTACAAACATTTCACGCCCTTGCTGTGCCATATGTCAACACTGTGGATACTGCCGATGCCGACAGCCAATAGAATGTCAGGAGACCTACTACTGAGTCCACTGAGACTACTGTGTCGTGAGAAAGTAGTTGCATGTGTGATTCAATTTGTTTCCAAAATGCCGGGCAAGAGAAAAAGTTCAAAGAAAGGTTAAACTGTAGTGGTTTTGACGGTGGTGATGTCTGCATCTATCGATCCAAAAGAGCAGCTTCAGGCAAAAATGCGGTCACTGGGGTATGTTGAAGTACTATTTATCTGAACTATATATTACAATTGTCATTGTCCATGCCGATAAATTGCCGTCGCAAGCTGTCAGTTCAATATCCAAGTTTCTTTTTTGTAGGTCTAATAGAGATTTTTTCACACGCAATCCTTGATTCAAATCGTTAAAGTGGTTTCTTTTCGGTGTTGTGTGGAAGGAATTGTTTAACACATGAGATGAGCAATCCGGATTATTACAATTGAAACTCCACACAGCTCATAGTCTGACTCTTTCAACTTCTTGAATGCTCACACTTTCCCCTTCCCAGAATTGACACAATACACTACGTTTGAACTGAATATTAAGATTTTGCCTATCAACAATCATCCATACTGAATCATCAGCAAAGTAAAGTAAAGTAAAGACGAACACAAGTGAAAACTTGGTGTGAATAAATCACAAATTGCAAGCATAAACAATAGGAAGGGACGCCACAGGAAATGAAATACCCTGGATCTTTTGCCACGAAAAACGTCACAGGATGCCATGATGCTGACACATTTTAAACTTGCTTATAACACTCTCGTGGGTATATATAGCATTTAACTTGAAAAAACATTTTTGTTGATAACTCGCGCGAGTTTCAAGATTTTGAAATAAGTTTTTTTTTGGAAATGAAGAGAGATCTAGTAATGTTTAATTTGGCCGTAAACAAAAATTTGAAAAAATCTACCCTTGAAGTAATATGGTAGCCTTAAGGAGTTAGATAATGCTATCCAACATATAAATCACTATCCAGTGGATAGCGTGGTTTGTTTTGTTAACACTTATCCACCGGATAGTGATTTATATGTTGGATAGCATTATCCAGCGTTTGAACAACTGGGGCCAGGAAATCGGCGTGTTTTCTTCCCTGTTTTAAGAGTAAAACTAATTCAAAATAATTGTGGAGTTGTACATATAAGTCAACAGCCCACTTTATTGCTAATGTGGAATAATTTTTCTGTTTACATGTACTTTTGTGGGAAAAAAGCTCTGATCTGGGCTTCTTTTCAAAATTTCTGATGATTGAGCACACCCATCCTTTTTACCTGTATGTGGGATTCCCCCCACCGAGATTTTGCTCTTCTTAAAAATTTAAGGTACTGGTACACAAATTGAAGCTAATCAGAACACCCATACATGGCTGAAGCACCTGATTTCAGCTTTAAAATCTCAAAAGTCAAAACTGCAAATTTAAGGTTGACTGTTTTAAAGTGGGCTTTATAATTATACTTGGTGACACTCAGGTTAGGTTTGCTGTGTCCAACAACAGTGTTCTATATTACATCATTGTAGTTTAAAAAGGTGCTTCTCTTTTCAACATTCTTGTATTGACAGGCCGCATTCATCAGGATAATCCAGATGCACCCATCTGCTCACAGTTCCTTATTGACAGATGTGACAAACGTTGGGCATGCACAAAGCTTCATTGTTCTTTGCCTTACCACTGGCAATACAAAGTTTCCCTGTTTGATGAATGGAAATGTTTCATTGATAAAGACAACTTGGCTTTAGAAAAGATGTACTGTGATGTGAATGTTGAAACGGTTGTGAACTTCAAGCCAGCCCAACCCCTTGATCTATCTCGTCTACAAAGGCAAGTTTATATGCATTTCATACTTAATCAGTAAAGATCTCAATCAGTGCTGCGAGTTGGGCCATTGCCACTGGTTTTCAAAACTTTGATAGGTTTTGATAACTTTTTGCCATTTTTTCACAGCATCAGTTTCTGTTGAACTTTCGAATAAATTGTTAGAACATAGGTGAAAGATACAGCATTAAATTGTAAACATTCGATCACCTCCTTCAATTTGATTGTCCAGTTAAATACAGAATTGAGTCATCCGTTATTAGCATATTTCACATGTCTTGACTCATTTCAGTATTCTTAGGTCTGTGAAATGATGCAGTACCTTTGTTGTTATTTTCAGACAGGGTAGGTTTCCTGATGATGTGGAATACGAAATTACACTTAATCTGGATAATATGACCATTGCATTTCATCAGCGAAAGGGCGGTGAAGGTTTATTAGCAGGTCTATTGAGGCGGCTATCCGCAGCGCCTTACGTCACTAGGTCATACAAATCCACGTTTACAAACTGGAGATGGTATTGGAAAAATGGCAATGTCTGGCATACCTATGACAAAGATGCTTTGGTAAGTGTGAAATACGCTGATAATTTTCTCTCTCCAAAATAAGTCTCTCCCTAGTCTCCCCAATTCTCTAGTGAAAAAACCCTATGGATAATGAGCCCTGCCTCTAACCCTGGTCAACAGTGGATGATCTAAGGAAGCCATTGTTATATGCAGAGTAATCAAGGATAAGGTAGGGGTTTATCAGCCAAAGCAGGAGGCTGATAATCCTCACAAAGACCTTAATTATTGTGTATATCACAAAAACAGAATCTAGTAATTGTTTTATTACACATTAAACAACAAAAACGGAAGTGATGTTTTTACCTCTTCAGTGACATCAAGTAACACAAAGTGTGTGAACTTGACATGATTACCTTTGGAAATCAGCCATCACAGTCATACATGACTTGATGATTATTGTATAATTTGCAGCTAGATGATGTCACAGGCGCTGATTTCAAAAATCAGCCAATCAGAAAAGAGATAGTGAGTTCAATGTATACAAATGTACATAACAACATTTAATAGCGGAACACAAGTGCAGCGAATGCTGCCCAGTATTGAAGCCTTGGAGCCGACTGACCCATAGCTGCCGGAGCTTATCCCCGGTTTCTGTAGCATGAAGCGGCTAGGAATATTTCTACTCCCCTGGCACTATGAAACCAAAACCCATTAAAATCTGGTGAATATTTTAATGGAAAAATCCCAAGTTTTTCATGCAGTTTTAACAGGTTTTTCATGGTGTTAATTCATGACTTTTCATGCGGAAAATCCCATGAAAATAGCATTAAGAATCCTCAAAAAGCCCCTTAAAAATTCCCAATTATGGGCCCATGAAATTTCAATTCAGAAATAGAAAGCATTAAAAATCCATAAGAATACCATTAAATTTGATGTGGTCATGAAGTGTATTTTAATTGGATTTTCATGGTATTGCAAAACAAACCATGGATCAGGATCAGTAATCCACGATTACTTGGATTGAAATGATATCAAACTGGCTGGAATAAAGTGTTTTGTGTTTTTGCTTTGGGTAAAAAGACTATTGATGTGATTTTCATGTGTTGCAGTATCAATAATTCATGCCATGAAATGAACAGGGAGCCAAACTTTATGGGCCATAAAAATGCTTTGAAAAGGTAATTAAAGTAGTGAGAACATTTTCATGGGCCATTAAAAATTCCCCGTTAAGGGGGTTTTCATGCGTCATGAATTTTGCATACCATTAAAAATCCCCTGAAATAAACCCCATGGAAATGTGATGGTAAAATTCAGATCACCCAAAGTAAAAAATAGTAAAAAAAAAAGCAATAAAATAGAGCATATGGGTAAAGTCTGCATCTGAGAAAGGTTGCCCATCAGGCTGGAGCTTATTCTGGTACCCATTTATACTCCTGTGTGAAGAGAGGCACTCTAAGAGTAGTGTGCCTTGCCCAAGAACACAACACAATGTCCTTGGCTAGGGCTCCAGCCCAGACCACTTCATCTAGAGATGAGCACACTAACCATGAGGCCATGGGGCCTCCACTAATAGAGCACATGGGAGCCACATAATTAGCCGCTGAATCATTACTATAGAAAAATTCACAGCCTGATGACTGATTTCCATGTTACATTTCATGAAAGAATTTATATCGTCAGTTTGTGGATTTATCCTGAATCTCATAGCTAAAGCCACCAAATCACTGAGTGAAACCAAACGTTTTCTATTTTTGTGAGCCGTGCCAGTTGGCAAACAATGGAAACCCTTTCTCATACTTTTGTGTGTGGGGGATTTCCTTAAATTTTCTAACAACTTAAATTTCAATTCACAATTTGGCAGACATTCATTTTCTGTAAACTTGTTTATTTCAAGGTGTTTTTTCCTAGCACGAGTAGCATTTTTGTTTTCACATAAGCAACAATTTTTGCTTGTGACTCACGTCAGCAATACCCCTTCATGCACAAGTGCAATTCGACTATAAATACCCTCTCTTCGATAGCCAATCAGACCGCAGGTTTACCTTTAGCTATGCGTTTCTATCTGCAACACACGAAAAGCTAGGTCAAAACCCCAGAATTATAAAAAAATATGAAATAAAGAGACTGCACCAAACTACAATAACTTGGCAACATTAACCTGCTACTTAATGCGCTTATAAAGATAGATACTGCTGTTTGTCCAGTACCCAAAGAAGGAACGCTCAGCAGATTTAAACCAGCTAGAACATCTTGTTTCTGTTCAATTTCTTTTATTTGGTAAATTTGAAGGTCTCTCTAATAGGGCATACATATGTAAGTTTACTGACAGTTTTTGAAGGCCACTGTGTATTTCCTGTCAGCTATCACTGATTATGATGGGGTACTGACACTAATGTTTGTGAATTTCACTTAGCTTTTCTACAATGGAGACGATGTAGGACTGTTTGTGAATGCATACTTCAAGCTTTTCTGGTTCCATAACTACAACAAAACCACACAGGAACTTGTGATTAAAATCAGCAGATAAGTTTTGCTCAGTGTCAACACTGAAGGCTACATGTAAACTAAAAGCAGTTGCTGCTAACAGAAATGCGATTTCCGCTCAAGTTCTATGACAAGCCTTTAATTCGTTTTGGTTTAAGTTATAATTGTAATACATATAATGTAAAACCTGAAATGGACTAGAAGAAAGCTAAGACAAAGATCAAAAATTGGCTGCATCATGTAATAATTTGCCGGCCAAGATCGAGTTTATCAGTGATAAAATTAAGTATACAAAAACTTTATTTTAAGCCTTAATCTAGAAGGCTTGCGACTTTTTATAGTTATAGCAATCATTCCTTGAGCTGGTAGATCCAGACATTGTTGCTTTAAAATTTCATTCCGGAAGCATTTCGTTGTAAAATATCTCAAAATATCGGGCTTTTACTTGGGGTAGAAGAGCACAGAACGCGTCATCAAAATGGAATGAGAAAAAGCTTAAATTATTCATCAGAATGGAATGAGTAAAAACTTAAATTATACAATGCATAACAAATTTCTGCATTAATATTCCACTGACTAAATAGGAGTGTGGAAGTTTGGAAATGTGGAAATCTGGAAATATGCGTTGAACGGCTAAATACTTAACGTCCTAAGCTTGGTAGTCTGGAAATGTGGAAATATGCGTTGAACAGTTTAATAGTTAACGTACTAATCTTAGAAGTCTGGAAATGTGGAAATCTGGAAATGAGGAAATATGCGTTGAACGGTTTAATAGTTAACGTACTAATCTTAGAAGTCTGGCAATGTGGAAATCTGGAAATGTGAAAATATGCGTTGAACGGTTTAATAGTTAACGTACTAACCTTAGTAGTCTGGAAATGTGGAAATCTGGAAATATTCTTTGCCAATGAGCAATCGCTTTCCAGTGAGAACTAGTACCAGGTCCCCGACGTGCAGAACTACGCATATAGTGCCTGTTTCATCGATCGAACGCTCGATCTCTCGGCAAACAATCGATGATTTCTAACGTCTTTTGAGAGGTCAATTACCGTAAACAGCGCTTAAATTGTCGCAGAACTTAAGTAAGAAGCGAATATTTCCGTTTTATTTCCTCGAATTTTGCAATTTTGTCAGAATTATGCGATTTTTGATGGATTATGCGAAAAGTTGCGATTTGAGGTCAATTATGCGAAATCGCAACATCGCAGAATATCAGAAGCTCTATTCTACTTGGAAATACTTATAAATGTTTCTAACAGTATCTTCTTCATCTTATTAAACTTCATGATTTCTTTTTTTCAAGCAGAGAGGTATTAATGAGTGCAATAAACATCTTCATGAGACTGTCACATTCTTGTGAGGTTTTTATGCTATCTATTTCAAATATTGCTTTAGAGGCCAAAAGACTTTTCACATGTTTTGAAATTTATTGGTGTGTATTACATGTATATGAGCCATTAGGGACTTCAGCGTCATGGCCATCAATGTACCGGCTGCCTAAAGTCCCTAATAATTTTATTTGCATTCATGGCCATGAACACATACTTTCATGACCCATTAAATCCAAGACTGGTCAGTTTCTGACTTTTACGGCATTTTCATGGGCCATAAAATCTAATGGTATATGGCTCATGGCCCATTAAATTTAACTTCGATTTATTCATGAATTTTCATGCCCATAAAAACAGATTTTAATGACCCATTAACTTCAGTTCTGGATCAGAGACAATTTTTCATGGCCATGAAAAGGGTTTTCATGAGCCATGAAAGAATTTTCATGACAAATTAATGGCTCTCAGTGAGGCCATGAAAATAGTAAAAAAATTAATGGGTCTTTCATGAGTATTTCATGGGAATTTGATAAAACTACAGTTGGTAGTGTGGGTGGAGAGAGGCACTGTGAGAGTTAGGTGTCTTGCCCAAGAACACAACACAGCATCCCCGGCCAGGGCTAGAAACCCAGACCGCTCGCTCTGGGGACGAGCGCACTAACCATGAGGCCACTGTGCCTCCCAATGCTGCCCAGTAGAGCACCATAATTATAGGAACAGAACCACATCTATGCGTAGACATAGAACGCCATTCATTTCTTGTCTTTATGGTAAATTTGGTCAGCATGATGGTAAACATATTGGGTACGTTGGGTGCCTTATGACGACGAAAAACAATGTCATACAACATGACGGCTATACTCGAGCCGTAATAGGTGGACTGACGCATACAGCCTTGATTTACAATGTACCGGTACATCTTTGCAAATTAATACATGAAAGATCATGTACTGTACTGTAGTTGTATTGTGGAGAAAGATAATTATGAATTTACGAGGCTTCAATCAGGCTTTAATTCACAACTGCTTAAGTTGTGTCTGTAGCTGCGATGATCAATCATAAATTCATATATTTCTCCACAGTTCAAATATATGATCTTTGATGACTTTCTACATTTTCAGCGACTTCCTTGGAAAACATCAGGCAAAAAAGAAACGCAGACTCTGCCATGTTCTATAACATGCATGACATCTTTCCTTAAACAGCCATCATCCAGAAATAGAACTGCCCTAAGACTAAACTAAAAATATTTCTCTTTCCCTGGAATTCTTAGGGAAGCGACCTACAAAAACAGATAGAGCAAACCTATCAAGACATGTTAGGCCAGGGAAAAACAAAAGCCATGTACCAGTTTCTAACCAGCTCAAAGAATATGTACAACCTGTTTATTGATTCAACAAGAGAGATGTACCAAGTCAATGTGAAATCTGGCACCAAGAGACAGGTGATAAGGAGACCTGAAAAACCTATCTCCGGTGACGATCTGAACAAGTGGTATGGACATTTTGTAGATTCTTTAGTTTGTAGATTCATGCAAATGTAAATGGATAGTAATTGCAATATTTTCCCCTGGATACACGGAAGAGAACTCTTGAACATGTTATAGATTGTTCATGAATGGAGATTCAAATGGAACTTAGAGTGTTGAATATTTTGTGGAGGGAGGAATACCAGACAGAGAACCTGGAGAAAAACCCTTGGTGCAAGAAAAAAGCGAACTACCAACAAACTCAATCCACTTACGTTGCTGGGTTCAAGAAAGGAACACAGGCTACATTGGTGGGAGGAAAGCGCTCTCACTCCACCATCTCTGCTCCCTATCTTTCTTTTTGTGAAACTGCTGTAGAAGCGTCCACAATTCATGGAAATACCTTAATCTGTACTATTCAGATCGAATTTGAAATTACAACATGAGTGTCACAAGAAGTGTATTGCATGGTATTTTACGATGAATTAAAACCCCAGGTAACTCAAATACAAAAATTGTGAAAATTGATACTTCAATGCCTGTTTTCTTTTAGGGCTTGTGGTGATTCCACTTCCAAGAGGAAAGAAAGCCTTGTGAAAACTTACATTCCCAGCCATGTTCCAAGCCATTGGTCGCAAATGCCACTTAATGTGCAATACACACGGGTTGCATTAGACGCCACTTCAGCTGAATTTCAAGTAGTGGAGAAGTTGTTCAAACAGTTAATCTATCAGCCAGCAGTGATCAAAAATATTTATCGTGTTCAGAATCCTTTAATTTGGGAGCAGTACTGCAGGTAACGAAATTTAAGTGTGAACCAGAGTTGAACCTGCATACATGTAACTACATGTAGAATACTGAAAAGTATAACAGCCATACATGATATTTTTAAGGTTACTATTTGCAAAATGCTGAGTGCAAACAAGAGAAAATGAGGGGACAGAGAGGGAGGCACCCCGTCCAGGCTTTGAGATATGTCAATTTCCCTGAAATTATTTATAGATGGGCTATCGAACGTCTTGATCTGATGTTCTTTGTGAAAGCAAAGTAATGGTGGACAGCGTGGAGGTACAGTTTGTCGATGAAATGAGCGATTTCCAAAATGAAGGGAAGTGGTATTTCTCAATCAATGATTCTAAGTGGGAATATAGGCTACACAATTTCTTTGGATTTAAGTGACCTGCTGGCAAGCATATCTGATTTCAGCGTAGAAGTTGTGTCCGAGCAGGAGCAATTCAGATAATTCATTCAATAGTAGTTAAAGTGCCATGGACACTGAACATGTTTGGGAAAACAGAAAGAAAAGGAGGCCTCTGGTGGGAAATGGGGGAGAAGTTCTTGCCTTGCCAAAGGTAAATGCCAATTCGAGTGGTGCGGCTGCGCCCTAAAATAAAGACAAGGAAGGTAACGTGGCAAATGAAAAGGAAAAACCTGGGAAGAAAAAAAACAGAGGCCCTCACTGAGAAAGACCTAGACGATCTAGGAAATAAGCTGGAGGCGAAATGTCCTATGTGTTGGAACTATGTTTCTGAAACACTAGAGAAGCAGTATTATTCAAGAAACTCTTGATCATTGCTACAATGAACTTTGTGATCTAGTGCAAACCCTCTGCATGTATATTCATAGCATATTGTTGTGGTTCTCAAAAAACATTCCTATAAGCAGGAAGCTGGTGATACGTGCATTAACACTTTGAGCCCTTTGGTCAACAGAAAAGTTCTCCTTAATTGTCTTTATAGATGTACATTTCTTACAGTACAGGAGAATTGCTTCAACTTCAATGTTGATTCTTTGGTAAATTGTCATGAATTTTTTGTGAATTTAGAAAGGGAAAAGCTTGATTTTGTTCCCACTTTGGGCTATTAAAGATTCAAAGACCCAAATGTAATGTGTCATTTGTTTTTTAATACACTGTGGATGGTTTATTATTTTCTGATCATCTATAACAAATTTATTTTTATTTGATAAGCTGTGGAATAATATTATTTTGACTTACACAGTTCCATATTATAACTAAATGTATAATCTTGCAATAAATTGCAATGCATACTTTCTTGTTGTTTTAAATTGTGAAAAATAGAGTATACTTGATTGGACTGTAATTATTTAATATGCATTACTAATACACAAGGTGGGAGGCGCGGTGGCCTCATGGTTAGTCAGTTCGACTCCGAATTGAGTGGTCCGGGTTCGAGCCCTGGCCGGGAACATTGTGTTGTGTTATTGGGCACGACACTTAACTCTCACAGTGCCTCTCTCCACCCAGGTGTATAAATGGGTACCTGCAAATTTAATGCTGGGGTAACCCTGTGATGGACTAGCATCCCATTCAGGGGGGAGTAGCAATATTCCTAGTCGCTTAATGCTACAGAAACCGGGATAAGCTCCGGCCTGATGGGCCACTTAGGCTCGTATGCAGACTTTACCTTTACCTACTAATACACAAGGAATGATATTGCCATACCATGAACAAATTTATGACAGTTTGATATTTTTTTTTAAACCTTAAAACACTGTGTCAAGTACTATCTACATGTACTCAGCTACAGTGTACAAGCAATTTTGACAACTGTAAGGGTTTATGTGGGAAATCTGTTGGTTCAAAAATTGTTATCTACAAACAAAGCTAGGATATAAAAATCATGCGAACAACATAGCTTCTGCAGTACTATTAAACATAAGTTTACAAATGTGGGTCTAACAATGACACTAGTTTGTAAAGCCAGGCCAGTTGTTTTGGCTACTTATTTTTAAAGTACATGTACAATCATATTTGAGTATGAGAGTCCACAATGGCAAAGGCCCATGTCTAACAGATCAAAAGTGCCACACTTTGAAAGCCAGAAGTTAGAACAGCAACTTGCACTTGATACATGTAACTGGATGCTTGTGTTTGCAATGACTGGACAAGGAGTGACAAGTCACCAGAACGCAGATCAAACTCGATGCTGTATGGGTTTATCATAATGAGAGGTGTGTGGATCACTTCCGCAGCACTCAATGGCATCTTCGGTGTCAAGATTTCTGGCCCCTCCATCAAAGAAGTTCATGTAGAACGTTATCTTCAAGCATTGAGGTGACAAATACTTCAAAGCACTGACTTGGCAAGATGCTTAAGGTTAGCTCTTGCACGGCAAGGTTGACAAACTGGTATCCTACTGATGATGCTATGATGGTGCATATATTGCTTCCTTGGCATCCACCAGTAGTAGACTGACTGAGGTTTGCTGAAAAGCAGAACTGCTTTACCTTGCTTAGACCAAAAAGGTCATCACGCAGAGTATAAATTATGTCCTTGAGCCCCTGGTACTTGATGTAAATGATCCTGACACCAGGATAATGTTATCATGATAACCATGTTGTGAGCTACTGTTGGTGATCACCTCTCTGCCAGTTATGACTCTTCCAGGAAAAGATCCAAAGTTGCTTGCAGAGAGAGGTTTCCTCCAACAGTAAATTTCAGGACACTAAAACATAATCTTCAAAAACCTGCCAGTGGCACCTAATTTTTTTTTTCAAAATGCAGGACAGGCAATCATTTTTAAAATATAATGAATTCGTTTCATATAGTTGCTTTTCTTAGTTTTGGCTTTACACCCTAGCTGTTACTGTGTGGAAAGATAGCTAACATTTTCCACTAGTGTGGTAATGCCATTGTAATATTTTGAATGATGACTGGTTTTTCTGTTAACCAGATAGTTGCATCCTTGGACACTTTGAGTTCCAATCTGACAGCTGGCCACACTAGAAAAGAACAGTTTGATGATCACTGCTTATTTAAGAATCAATAGGAACTGAGGAATTTGGTTGTTACTATACCATCACTTTGTACATAATTACTTTACCTGCCATGCTAAAAACTTGCTTTGTCTAATTTGATTGCTGTTATTGGGATACTCTGAAGGAAATTATAGAGAGAAAAAAGGGAAACTGAATTCAATTTGTATTGGAGTCCAGGAACTCACTCTGATCTTCTGGCCAAATTCTGTTGCACTCTGACCTGGTCATGCTCATACCGATCAAATGTTGGCTGCCGACCAAACTTGATATCATGTTGTTGTAAAGATTGTGTAGCCCTTGGTCTTGAACTGTACAGGACAGCAATGTTGTTTTTAAGCTGTATAATATGACAATTTTATATTCAATATTACACTACATATCTGTTCATAAAAACTGAAAATAAAATTGTGTTATTGGAGCTTAGCAATTTGCCAACCATTAATTTTAATTCATTTGTTCAATTCTTGAGTAACTCTAACTTAATAATTGGTTCCATTGCAGTGAACCTCAAGGAAGAAAGTTGGTATTAGCCTACCATAAAAACACAGAAACTTAAAACTATGCATTCCCCTTTATGCATGTCATGGTGAAGTAATAATCTGCTTTACATTCACGATTGTAATTTTCCAATGGGAAGGCACTTGTTAAAAAACTGATAATAGCGAAGGAAAAATGAAAGATGTGTATTATGCAAAAACATGAAGCCAAGGCTGATTAGCAACCACCATATTGACAAAACATAAATCTACACTATATGATGTATCCATTACATGTATATAAAATGAATTAACACAAATATTTCATTACAAGTTACTTGGTGCAAAGGGCTTATAACCACAAATACTTGTTGGTCTTCATCATCCTCATACGGGTTTTGAAAAGATGCTGAAACAGCAAATTGATCTTCTCCATCAGCAAGGGGTAGCTGCTCATGTTCATAGCCACAGAAGTTTCACGAGGCAAGATTTGACGAGGCACCATCACATACCAGCACTCGCACATGAACTTGGTGCAAGGTCAAAGCTTGAATTGTCCTCATAACACACTCCAGAAGAAATTTATGGTCCCATGAACTGACACAAGTGAAATAGGGCCCAATGACATCAAAAGGAGATGTTAGATCTCTCCACGGAAACTGAAGGATGTATGAGGTTTTTGCTGATGAAAATCTTCTTACACACTTATGAACGCATCATAAAGCGAGGAGGTTCTTCGGAACTCATCGCATATCCTCTAATAGTTGAATTCATGGAACTCTAAACAATTTTGGACTGTACCTGTGTGATATGAGTGGAAAGTGTTATATTAAATAAATACAAACATACACACTTTATTACCTTTTCCCAAAGTGGATCTTCAGAGGTAATTACATAAAACTAAATATTCATGCACGAATCATAAATTATTGAGGGAGGCATACAATCACGGAAACTTGAATGAGGACTCTTGCTGAGGGAAATGTAGCGTAGTCCAAAAAGTGCTGCGAAAAGCTCAACAAGGTTTTCACTCTTGAATGAAACAAAACGCTCCTTAACTTTTCGCTGAATAAAAATAAATTAAAAATGAATCAACATTTTTTCTGTTAGAATATCAAAGTTATTTAGTTTTAATTTGCAACTTTTCCCTAGCTTAAAAAAAACCCCATTTCTATGGCATTTTAGTAGTCTTGCATCAATGCTCTAGATTGTTTATATTCATTATACTCTGATGAGGTGAGCTGACGTTTGTCTCATCGAAGATGAGAAATCCAACACCCAGTGGCCTTTTCCTTGCGGATTCAACTTTTTTTTTTAATGGGCAATATAATGTTCATTCCATCATTTCGTATTGGGTATCTGTTTTATTTGGTGTTTTTCCTATCTATTATTTGAAACAACCTGGCACAACTAACGTTTTTGTTGGTTGTTAGATACATCGCTGACGGCATGTTATTAAGAAAAAACTTTCATAATTCCTACCTGCTGTACGCTAGCTCCTACAGAAAATTCATTTTCGTCTTAAACAAAGGAAGCGTTAAATTGCAGAGAAAGATATCTTATCTTATCCTAGCCCGAATCCTGGCTCGGATCCTGGTTGGAAGTTTAGGTAACCTCATTCAGAACATATCCACAGCAACATTAAATCATGAATCATGAAACCCACCAATACTGATAGTTGCTGATGACCACCTGTTACCTTGTTTTCCGGTCTCTAAAATGGACGAGAGAAATGTGTTGTCCATGCATTCTCCAAATTTAATGTCATTTCTATGATAATAGACATGAAAAAGTTAATCGAATCTGATTGGCTGAGAGCAGTGCAGTTCAAGTGCAACACCAGTGCAAATTACATTTAGTAGTTCTGGGCTTTAAGAAAGATCTTCTGGCACTTTCTCAACGAAAATTTTTTCAAGTTTATATTACTTTTTTACCTTCAATGTGGAATTAATTTCCACTTGTGAGGTTTTCAAAAAGCTGAAAGTGCATGAGCCGTAGCAGCAAGTGCAATTTCAGCTTTTTGGAAAAATGCACTCGTGCAAATTAATTCCAAGTTGAACTCGAAACCGTATGATTTAAAACCTATACTAATTTCCATGAAACCTGAAAATTAATTTTTCTCATAACTTCACATATGTGACACACGTTTCAAACCTTTTTGAAGAATTAACCATCAGCCTTATTGGCTGCTTTATAAATTAAGGGTTAATTTATATCACAAAGTATTATATTATAAAGATATTTAATAAAGCACATGTTGTTTTGAGCCAAAAATAACCTCTCAAGTTCTCATCAGTTTATCTGCCAGCTCGCTGTTTTGCTTCTCATTTACCGTTACCGATGTACCTTGGATTATCCTCTCCCTCCTCACACTGTCCTGTCGCACTTTCCGACTTTCTGGGCTCAAGATGAATAGTTGTACCTTAGACGAGGCCTGTTGTCTTTGCAGTCGATCATCTTCTAGGCTTTTCCTCTTGTTACGTACCACGAGCATTTTCCTCCGAACGAACTTGCATTTTCCACATACGTCAACCAAGGCCACACTGCTCATACTCTCTGGAATATTTCCCTCGCTCTACTGCTGCTCGCGAGGTGTGTACCACAACTAACATTTGATTGTGCTAACGTGCCTCCACGGCCAGCGTTCTTCTGTCACATTTGAAAGCTGAAAGCGTATGTCCGATATTATGGCATCGTAATCTACTATACCAGGACATATAATGAATCCAAAATTCCCTTGAATTTTTTCTAGCACACGTTCCACAGCTGCCTCGTCTGTGAAGTCAATCGTTCCTTACTCGAGTGTTCTGCTTGACTTGGAGCAATTTTGCAGTTATTGCTTATGTTGATGCCGAAGTCTAAACATGTATATTCCGCTTGGAAGAGGCATATATTCAACAGCTTTCCACGCGGTCCGCCATTACCATTAAAATTTTCATTTCACACATAACCTCAGATCGACGTCTTTAATACGGACGTTTGGGGAAACTGATTTCCGTTTCCGTCTGAAACTAAAAATAACTTAATAGGAATCGACATATCCCAGCCAACGCCCTCAATGTCCCTTTTTGTCCCTTCATTTTCTCTTGGTGCGAACGAATATATATATGTTATTTACCGGCTGGGAGGTCCGTATCGTGAAAAACTGTGACCGAGGTCTTGAAAATGCTGCCC